>Ga0208931_1000741_pt1 | contig 9803 bp, 14 predicted proteins | sample Colrivmet1555B02_FD_187668 | JGI IMG/M metagenome (GOLD analysis project Ga0208931, IMG submission 187668) | Estuarine microbial communities from the Columbia River estuary - metaG 1555B-02 (SPAdes) (version 2) | ecosystem: Environmental > Aquatic > Marine > Intertidal zone > Estuary | place... | reverse complement strand
ATTTTTAGGTTAAGATTATAAACTTTACCAGCTCTGTTTACAAGATTTTTGGTGAAAGAATACATGGTTTTCATGTACCCGTTCATTCTTGATTCATCCTGCTCCTGTAAAATTGTTCTCAGTTGAGATTCGTTAATTAAAAAATCCATACAACAATAAATATACTGTATATATTTATTATCATGAGAGGTGAATTAAATCCAACATTAAAAGAGGGAGATAAAGTTGTTTGTTACCACATGGATGGTGAGACAGGTGTTCCTCCAGGTACTGAAGGTACTGTAAGAAGAATAAGTAGGGACCCATTTGAACCAAACGGTGACGAATTGATTATTGAAGTAAACTGGGATAACGGAAGTACGTTAGCATTAGTTTCATCTACAGATGCGTGGAAAAAACCAAAAGAGAGAGTTCAAGAGGCCTCAACTACAGGTGACCGTCACTATGATTATTTTTCCAAAAACCCTGAAATTTTTGAAAACTTTGATTGGAGATTTTTTAAAGAATTTCTTAATAAACTTAGAGATTCTAGTGTTGTGAATATGTTCCAAGCCCGTCCTTTTTTATATTCAGGTAGAGAATGGATTGATAGATACCATGGAGAAAACGAAGAAGATAACGAAGCGTTTCAAGAAGTTTTAGAAATGGCTGAAGAATCTAAAATGAAATTGGTACAAGGTCTTATGAAATATATGGAGTCCAAAAAATTAGATATGGATGATATGAGTAGAGTGAACCATTTGGCCGAAAAATTTGCCAGCAAAATAGTCCAACTCTACATGACATTTGCTTAAGAATCCTCTCTACCGTAATCGTCTTCAATTCTGATAATATCTTCTTCCTCAAAAGATTCACCAGTTTGAACTTCTACGAATACTAAAGGTTCATCGGTTTCATTAATAATTCTATGTTTCGCACCAAGTGCAATTGTAATTGATTCTCCTTGATTTCGAAAAACCTTCTCATCATTTAAAATGATTGTTGCATTACCTTTAACAATGGTCCAACATTCTTTTCTTTTCTCATGATATTGGTAAGATAATCTCTGCCCAGAATTTACTGTAATTTGTTTGACTTTAGTGTAGTCTGTGTCTAATAGGATTTCGTAAAATCCCCAAGGTCTTTCTTCTCTCATAATGATTGAATATATGATTTTAATTTATCTGATGGACTCCACCCCAATCGGGCTAATGTGTCAAAATTTTCTCTTAATGTTGAAGGATAGTTTCCCGCTTGGTCAGGAATATGGGTTTTTTTAATCTCACCAAATCTTTCTGCCATCATTTCATAAACTTCATTTACTGAGTAATTAACCCCTGTTCCTAATTCCCAAGCGTCCTCATGTTTTTCTGAAGACATGCCAACTCTATATAGACCATCTACAATGTCTTCAACATGGGTAAAGTCTCTACGTTGGTTACCATCACCAACTATTGTAATTGGTAATCCATTATTAATTTGATATCTCCAAATTCCAATAACCGCAGCCATCTTACTGTCGACTAATTCGTTTGGGCCATAAACATTATAGAATCTACAAATTTCAAAATCACAATTATATGCCGTCCTGTACATCTTAAGAATGTCTTCGCCAATTTTTTTACTTGTTGCGTAAGGAGAAGTTTGAGGATTACACCAACGAGATGATGAACCAGCATAAACTACTTTAACATTATTTTCTTTTGCCCATTGAGCAACAGTTTGAGTACCTCCTGCATTTACTCTGAAGTTTTCCATTGGGTCATTAAATGAAGTTTGGATTCGAGATAACGCAGCAAGATGGTAACACAAATCAAAGTTATCATTTTTCCAATATAAAAGTTGTTCAATGTCACCATACGAGTAACTACATCCTTCAACTTCATATTCTTTCAAACCTGTTGATAAGTCATCTAATGACACTACGTTATAACCTTCACTAACTAATCTCTTAATTAAATTACTACCGATAAATCCATTACCACCCGTTACTAAAATTTTTTTCATAGTTTTTATTTAATCATGTCACTCGAATTGTGAGTTTTTAGTCCCAATCCGTCAACTATTTTTATACCTAATGAATCACAAACTACTTTCTCAGGGATTTCGTTTGCGAATCGGTCACCACCTTTTGTGAAGATGGTTTCAGACTCAGGGTCTAATGATTTAATTTTGTCATGAAACAATTTAATAGTTTCACAAACACTACCATCTTGGTCGATAGCGATTTCTGCGTGGTCAACGTATCTGATTGATTCAATAACCACTTTACGATATTCCTCATCTTGGAAGGAAGGTATGCCTCTTTTTAATTCGGCTTGTTTATCGTTATTTACGATTACCCATAGTTCGTCCACAAGTTCTTTGGACAACATAAGACATTCAATATGTCCTGGATGGATTGGGTTTCCATACATTGATGTTATTCCGTATTTTTTCATTAAACAGTAATCTTGATTATCGTTTTATCTTCTTTCTTTATTATTTTGTAACTTTTTAAAAAACGGTTGTCTAATGAAAGACAATATTTTTTCAAATCAATAATTGTTTTATCCTTATCTTCACCTCGGATGACTCCAGTAATTGTTTGAGGGTGAAAATCAATTCCAATATTATGCCATTCATCACCGATTACTTCGGGTAATATGATTTCGTATTCCATTAGTTTGATAAGGGTGCTTTAATTGGGGGGTGAGATTTATAATTCAATAATTCAAAACAATCAGGTCTTAATGCCAATATTTTTTCATTAAACGTCTTTTCACCTAAATGTTCTTTAACTTTTTCATGTTGATACCATTCTCTGTGAGTTATTTTAACGGATGGTAATGGATATGGTTCTCTTGTTCTGGTTGGTATTCCTCTATCATCCATCATATCCAACCCATTAATTTTACCATATGAATTTCCACCATCTTCTTCCCATGTCTTATCATTTCCTGTGTACAAAGCATATCTTTCATCAAAAGTTAACGTTCTACCAATCTGTTCTTTTGCTTGTTCGATATGGTTTGAATATAAATGAACGTCACCTAAATTACCAATCAACTCATCAGGAATCATATCAACTTCTTTTGCAATGATTTCCAATAACAAGGCATAAGATGCGATATTAAATGGTAGACCTAAAAATGTATCCACTGAACGTTGATTCCACATTAAGGAGATTGTTCTCTTTGGTGTTGGAGTATAATACGGGTTATCAAAATCAGGTAAGTTTTTAGGGTCAAAGAACCTTTCCATACCTGTTTCATAGTTGTTATTAAACCAAATATTATATCTTCTTAAGTCACTTAATTCGGTTGTATAAACTTGAAATCCATAATGACAAGGTGGAAGAACCATTTGGTCCAATTCTCCAACATTCCAAGCATTAACCATTAATCGTCTTGAGTCTGGATTTGTTTTAAGGTCATTGATTAGGTTTGCGATTTGGTCTATCTCAGTAAAAGTTCCATTTGAAAAGTTTAAATCCTCATTAACCACATATTTTCCTTTCCTCCCCCATTGTCTCCATTGCTTACCATAAATTGGACCTAAGTCACCCCATTGTCTAGCAAACTCATCATCAGTTTTAATTTTGTTAATGAATTCTTCTTTTGACAAATTGTAGTGAGGGTGAATCTCCATTACGGAATTTAACTCAACTTCTCTCTTGGTTATTTTTTCATAATTTTTATAAGCATCACCATCCCAAATGTGACAATCGTAATCCAATAGAAACTTAATATTAGTTTCACCTCTTAAGAACCATAACAATTCGACAACCATAGTCTTCCATGCCATTTTCTTGGTTGTAAGTAATGGAAATCCTTCAGACATTTTATGACGAATTTGTCTACCAAATACTGAAAGAGTACCAGTACCTGTCCTATCTTTTTTCCCCACTCCGTTATCAAGAATGTCTTGAAGTAACTCTGTGTATTGTTTATCTAGTTGATTCATTTTTTATTGTGTTATATGCGATTTCGATGGAAGTATTCATATCCATTCTAGGTTCTCTTTCCCTAATTTCTCTTGATAATGCTAATACTTTAGTTCTAATACCTAAAGATTCTGCTTCAATTAGTAATTCAAAAATATATTTTTCTGATGTCATATTCCTGCCTCCTCTCTCCACATTTCTTCCATATGATTTCTTGATGCGTTATAGTTTCCATAATCACCCCAATAATCCAATAAGGATTCAAATGCTAATTTAAGTTTATCATATTTTTCTTCTGATTCTCTTAATCCTAAGATATAAGAATCTGTCATTGCGTCAACAACAGATTCTTTATCTAAGAATGAACTATGTACGATTTTTGATTCGTAAATTTCCTCTAACTTTGTTTTCATGGTTCTACCTCTTTTTGCCAAAATGGTTTACTGTATTGTGGTTTCATTAACTTCCAAATTATGTCGTCAACTTTTTCGTTGTTATGGTCCCACATTGCAAACATAATCGGATGTAAGACTTCTTGTTGTTTCATTACAAATTCGGCAAATTCTTTTTTAGTTGGTTCAGGGTATACATCACCATATTTTCCATAACGGAATCCATCGTGAAGTTTACCTGCTCTCTCCCTTAATTGATAACAACCGTATCTCAAGTTTTGAATTGTGGTTTTAACCCACTTGTCAAACTCGTCAGGTACTCGGTCCAACAGTTCGTCCAAATCTTTCCCATCTTTCAAATATTCCCAAATATCAACATTAGAGAAACCAGTTAAAATTCTATGAAGACGAACATATTCTTCTCCTTTAATTTTCATTCTGAACCCGTTTTTAAAACGAATTACATAACCCTCACGGTTTCCACTAATCTTATCTTTAAGAGTATCGTAATCAGAAATACCATCGTATTTTTTAATGGTTGGGAATCCACTTACTTCGTTGATTGACAACATTGAATCGTAATCTAACTCCTTACCGTTGACATTACTTACCATAGATAAAACAACTAATTCCTCGTCTTCACCATAATCACAAACAATACGGTTTTCAGGGTAAATAATCTCAACAACCGTGGTATAACCTTTTGGTAATACCTCTACGTTGTATTTGTTATTTAAAATCTCTCTACCCTTGATTGATTGGTCTGAAGTGAACGAACCTTTACTTGCCAAAATCCACTTACCTTGGTACCAAAATAAAATACCTAAAGAACCATCTAATTTTTCAAACACCTCAAAAGATTCCTCAGGAATATCAGATAAAGTTAATTCTTCGTAGTTAAAAAACTTATTAAACGCTTTAGCGACAACATTCCCCTCTTTATCCAAGATAAGACCTCGGCACATTTTGGTAATATCGTCCCACCCACCTTCATACTGACAAGTACGAGAGTAGTTGTATATAGATAGAGGAAGGGTTGGGTGGTCATTTTTAACCACCAAACCCTTTTCTAAATAATCGTTTAATATGTTGATATCTACAGTCACTTTATTTTTTAATTAACATGTTTGTGTTTGCAATAGGGAAACGAGCAACGGGTACTCTTTTTTCTTCAGTTGAAGTTGAGTCCATTTGCATTACTTGGTAATACCCTTCTTCGAATTTAACCGTAGGTACGTTTTCAAAAGTATAAAGGATTGGTGAAGACTCATTACCTTCATAAAGTTTTACTGATTTTGTTGATGTGTTGAATACTAATGTTTGCATGTGATTGTTTTTATAATTTAATTTCAAATCTATTCTTCATTTGTTCTATTTTTTCGTCAGGAACTCCATGTTCGTTTTTACCCCCATGTCTGTTCTCAACAATAATAGTATAAACTTTATAACCATACTTTTTTGCGATGATTTGGTAAAATTTCATTTCCCACTCTTGTGTGAATGTATTTGATACTACAATATTACGATAAAATAATGAATTAACCAAATTAGGATACATTGCTTTATGGACTTGTCTCTTACAAAAATTGTGAGCGTCTTTTAACCCGTTGAAATCAAACTCGTAATTTCCATTTTTCATGAAATACTTGTCAGCTTCAAAGATTTGCCATGATTTGGCAATTGATTTTGCTAGTGTAGATTTACCAGAACCTGGTACTCCTCTTACAATATATAAATTCTTTTCCATGTTATTTTTGTATAATATTGTTATCTATATTCCAAATATTGAAATGGTCAAAATCATTTTCTTTTTCCCATCCGTACATTCTCATACTAATTTCGTTTCTAGTCTCCAAAGATAGTAACTTTGAAATAACTTCTCGTGCAACTGGATGAATCATTTGAACCATCATAACAAAATTAGGTCCGTCATTTGGTAAATCCTTAATTCTATTAATTTTTTCACTTGAGTATTCAAACTTATCATCAAATGTTTTCCAAAATTTAATACACACCTCTTTGAGTTCGTTAAACAATTCTTCTTTTGGTGGTGTATAAAATAATTTAACTGATTTCTCCATGTTCTTTATTTATAAGGTCATCTAAATGGTGGTCATTTGCCATCTCAGAAAGTTTGTCTCTGTGTCTTAATAAAGGAACCACTTCTCTCATAACATTGTAAGGTCTGAACTCAGGGTGACCATCCATACCTACGTCCATTCTTTGACCTTTACCGAATCTTAAATTAGTTGGTAAGTGACAGTGACCGTGTAAGTGCATTACACCCTTATTAAGACCATCCCACGAACTTATAGGGTAATGCATCAAACGGAAGGTATGTTCTTGTATCTTCAATGTATTGTAGTGAGAAACGGATTTAAATAACCCTTGAGAACCCCCTCTATTGTTTTCAATATGGTGGTCGTGGTTACCCAAGATTAAATGAATGTTTTTACAAACAATTCGGTCCCAAAATTCACGTATAGATTCGTACCCACCAAAAGACCAGTCACCAAGACATATTAAGATATCATCTTGCATAACGTTCTCGTTGATGTTATTTACAATTGCTGCGTTCATCTTCTCCAAAGTTGAGAAGTCACGAGTTTGAGAAACAGGTACTTCACCTTCAGGCGTTCTCCAGTTAGTCGTTCCTCGACATATATTTTTGTGGTTAAAGTGTGGGTCAGAAAATATCCACACATCGGAGATTGCTCTCCCCTTGCTATCGGTCTCTATCTTTATCATAGAGCAAAGATAATAAAATTATTCTGAAATAGTAATTAAAAAAACAGGATTTTGTTCTCCCGCATATAAACCTTTTATGTTGTAGTCGTAAAACTCTTCGGCTTCACCCATAGTCATTAGGTCTCTTTCTTGTAGGATATTGATAATTTTACTTTGGGAGTAAAGTATTCGTGGACCGTTGAAATCCTCAACAATACCAACAATTGCGTCCTCAAGGCCGTCTAACATAACGGCTCCTTCACAGTAAGATTCTATATCGTAATTGTTAATTATCATAATAAAAAAGGGGAGAAATTCAAAATTGAGGCGATAAGTAAATTACCAAGATACTATCAAATGAACATGAACCTCTCCCTGTGTAAAAATATAGAATTACTTCTTAAAATAGTCAAACGAAAAAAAGAACCTTTTCAAACTATTTATAATAAAAATAATAGTTATGAGAGGATATTTTGGATTAGGTAAATTATCAGCATCTGAGAAGTCAGATATTTTAGACCAACATAAAAGTGTTTACAATGGTTACCAGACCATGCAACCACAAGTGTCAAATACACAACCATTAACTGTGTATGATTTTGCTGGTGATAAAGAAGGTTTAGTCGTTAATAACAAGGGCGAAGTTAAAAAATACACAAACATGGGTATCAACGAACAAGTTGAAGAAAAATCTATGTGTGAAGAATGTGGAGGTCAAATGACTGAAGGTGAGTGTATGGAATGTGGATATAATGAAGGTGAAATGGGAGAAGGTAAAAAATTTCCTGATTTAACTGGTGATGGTGAGGTTACTTATGCCGATATTTTAAAAGGTAGAGGAGTAAAATCTAAAAACTCGAAATTTGATAAATCTATTAAAAAAGTGAACACCATATCTAAGAAACATGGAATGGAAGAAGACGATTCTGATTGGGATGCTACTTTAATGGATGGATTAGAAGAAGAAACAGGACATTTAGATGATATCTACAGTGTTAAGGATTTAAATATGGATTCAGGATTTGATTATATTGAGGGTGGTTCTAACGATGTTGATACATTCGAAGGAATGCATAAAAACCTTTATAGAGAAGATGAAGAAGAGGATATGGTTGACTATGAAAATGACGACAATGAAGATGACGGATTTTTGGATGACCAATTAGATGAAGACCAAACAGACGACAAACCATATGAAAAAGGTAAATTTGGAATGAAAGCTTCTCGTGCAAGAGCAAGTTTTGAACCAACACCAAAAGAAAAAGATATTTTAGATAAACTTTTTGGTCAGTATGGTGATGATATCCCACCAATTGTTATTAGATATTTAAGAAAATTACCAAGAAAAGTTTTTACAAAAAGATTACAAGACCTTGGGTTATTAGATACTAAAGCAGATGTTAAAGAACAAGGTGGAAATGTTGATGATATGAATGTTTCTGATGTAGAATCAGCATATGATTTTGAATCAAATGGACCAATGGATGGTGGAGATTCTTACCCTGTAAATGAATATGAATATGAAACAATGGAATCGGCATTTGCTGACGAGATTGATGAGGTGGATGTATCAGGTTCACAAGGAATTTACGGTGATATGGACCCAGCATATGATTTTGATAGTGACGGGCCAGGTAAAGGTGGACCATACCAAGAATTTTCACATGGAACGGTACATAGTGACTTAGATGATGAATTTGAGGAAATTGATGAGGACCTACAAGAAGACTTTAAAACTCAAAAGAACAAAATTAAAGAAATGTTCAACAGATTTAACAAATATAATTAATAACAAACCCCTCTTAACGGAGGGGTTTTTTTATAATATCTCAGAAATTTTATCGTATATAAATCCATCTTTCAGTTCCCCCCAAGGAATACCTAAAAGAGTACCTGGCTTTTCACCATTAAAGAAAAGAAACAAATCCTTATTTAACGGATGACCCGACGAAAGGATTTTTTTAATCTCGTTAATACCAAACATTTTTTGAAAATTTTCAAAAGTATTTTCTTCAATTAATATATCGTAATACTTTGAATTTGGGATTAATATATTGTATTGGGTGATTTTATCTGATAATTCAACTTTGAACGAAATTTGAGAATCATTAACAAAATTTATAAGGTAGATAGAATCACCGAATTGCTCAAAATACTTTTCAGATACCTCAATAGTTGAATTAATTGCAACAAAATGTTTTTTAATCTCCTCCCTACCAATAGGTTGACTATTAAGTAATTCTATATTTTTTGGTAACTCTCCATCATATTCGGTTAAATTATAAACATCATTATCTTCATTTGTCGGTATTGAGAGTAAGTTACTCCAACTGTTCTCAATAACATGGCTTGAAAGAGATGGATTAATTAATTTTAATTTATCTACAGTTTTGTTAAAATCGTAAAAATGGGAAAAATGATATCCAGAATCAACAATTTCAAATCTACTTAAATTTACTATACCTCTTTTGAAGTAAGAACTTAAAAAAATTGAACTGTTTTTTATTAAAGAAGCGAATTGGTGACAAGTAGTTCCTAATCTTGGATTTTTGTTAATAAATTTAGTTGACCAAATAAAATTCTTTTGTCTTAAAAGAACTGGAAAAAAACTTATTTTATCAATAACCTCTGAAAGTTTAGATAAATCAGGGATTTCATCTATATCTGAAATCATGACAATATCTTCCATATATAAATCTGAAGATAGTAAACTATTATGTAAAAGGATTAACAAGTACAACTGAATATTAGTTCTATTATTTTCTTTGACAAAATTTGAT
>Ga0208931_1000666_pt1 | contig 10362 bp, 10 predicted proteins | sample Colrivmet1555B02_FD_187668 | JGI IMG/M metagenome (GOLD analysis project Ga0208931, IMG submission 187668) | Estuarine microbial communities from the Columbia River estuary - metaG 1555B-02 (SPAdes) (version 2) | ecosystem: Environmental > Aquatic > Marine > Intertidal zone > Estuary | place... | reverse complement strand
AGTTTTAATGCGCTCTGGCTTATCTGCTGCCATCTCTAGTGCAATCCAGCCGCCAAGTGAATTACCTGCCACATGAAACTCATTTATTCCATACCTACTCTCAACGCTCTCAAAGATTGCTCTGCCTAGTGATTTTGGATCCATCTCCTGGGCTTTGTTATAGGGGCTTTGACCATGGCCTGGCAGATCAACAGTAATCACTCGAAAGCTTTGCGCGAGCGCAGGGATGATGGGCTTAAATGCCGTTGCAGCAGATCCCAGTCCATGAATTAAAACTAAAGGTGGGTGGTTTTGATCTGATTGAGTCAGGGTTGTAGCAAGGCTCATTTTTTAGTACTTATGTTTTTCTGTCTCTTTAGGGTGCGCCCTACACACCGCTTTCCAAATCTCATCTGCCTCAAGACCTGCAGCAAGGGCCTCATTAACGGTTTTGCTACCTAACTCTGAGATGGCGATATCGGTGGGAAAGTGAGAGTGCTCGCCAAATGAAAGCGCTAAACGCTCGCGAAGATCAGAGATTCGCACGTGCAATAAGAAACTCTGCTTGGAGTCTGGAATCCTCTGGTGTGAGAGGTTGGATCGCTTGACCGATTAACCAGCGCGTTGCAAGGTCGGCGAGAACCTGTGATCCAAGGATCATCGCTAGAGCATCATTGAACTGCATCCAAAGTGGATGAGAAGTTGCTGCCATCACTTGTGTTAACGGTGCAGGATCAGACATGCGCATTTTGGCAAGGGCGCTATCGGATGAGATTTGAATTGAAAGCACTTCTAGAGCATCTGTGGGATTTGGCGCGATTTGGGCGATGCTTACCAATCTGCGGATCTCTGAATCACAAAGGGCGCTAAGGACTGATTCTTTATCTCGGTAGTGGTTATAGAGGGTTGCTCTGGAGACTTGGGATGTGTCAGCGATTTCAATCATAGACATCTTGGCTAAACCAACAGTTGCAATTAACGCTTTAGCACCTTCAAGGATTGCACTTTGTGTGCGGCGATGTGTTGCAGCTTGTGGTGCGTATTTATTAAGCGGCATCGACGACAGTAAGAGTGACGCTCTCGCGGCTCTTTAACTCAAGTGCAACGTCATTGAAAACACCAGAGAGTGAAAGACCTAGCGCAACACAAATAGCGTTAAGAAGTTCAGATGATGCTTCCTTTTGTCCACGTTCTACTTCAGATAAGTAACCCAGTGAGACACGGGCATCACGTGCTACATCGCGCAATGTGCGATTTTGTGATGTGCGGGCAGCGCGAAGTGTGAGACCAACTGCTTCACGAACTAGAACCACGGGCCCACCTCCTTTTTTACGCTCGGTGTCTAAGGATACGCGCAAAGGTGGCAATGGCGCTTGCTGTAGCTGCGTTTCGCACAGATTCTCGCTCACCAGATAAGGATAATTCGATGCTCTGACATACCGGCCCAGCAATTGCTACCCATACCATGCCCACTGGATGGCCATCTAATGGGTTAGGTCCAGCAACTCCTGTAGTGCCAATTGCCCATGTTGTTCCAAAAGATTTCAGTGCGCCCTGCGCCATTGCAATGGCAACTTCTTCACTGATCGCACTGTGTTCGGCAATGAGTGCCGGATCAACTCCTAAGTGAGAACTCTTAATTTCATCACGATAGGCAGTAGTCCCACCAACAAAAACATCAGATGCACCAGCAATTGTGACAATTGCAGAGCTAACTGCTCCTGCAGTTAAAGACTCAGCGGTACTTAGAGTTTCTCCGCGAGCACGTAAATCATCAACTACTTGCGCCGCAAGGCTGATGATCTCGGCAGGCAGTGCCATGTCTCTTCTTTCCTATCTCTTAGTGAACGCTGATTTTACATAGTAAGCGCCAGTAACGATAGTCAATGCTACGGCTATATACATAAATCCATCACGGAACCAGTAGAGCGAGGAGCTCAAAGGCAAGACATAGAAGCCAACACCAAAGTTTTGCATGGTCGCCTTGATCTTGCCGCCCTTATTGGCCGGAATCACTCCTCGATTAATAATCATCAAGCGGAAAATTGTAATTCCAATTTCTCGTACCAAGATGACAATAGTGATCCACCATGGCATCCGCTCAAGAATTGATAGGGAAATCATCGCAGTGCCAATCATTACCTTGTCTGCAACTGGATCTAAAAACTTTCCAAACTCTGTGATGGTGTTACGGCTGCGGGCTAAATTGCCATCTAGAACATCGCTCATTCCAAGAATGAAAAACACGCACCAAGAAATGTATTGCCACGTTGGGTCATTGCCACCATTTTTAAAAAGTGTGTAAGCGCCAACTGGCACCAGCAACAGGCGCATTACGGTTATGAAGTTCGGAGTGATAAATCCTGGCAACTTCATAGTGGCTTTGCCACCAAATCAGCACCCATAGAATCAATAATCACGGCATCAACATACTGGCCTGCCTTGAATTCTGTTCCGATAAAAACCGTGCTTCCATCAACTTCTGGACCTTGATGAGCTGCTCGTCCTTCTTGGAGTTCAGCATCTTCAATCAACACACGAACAGTTTCACCAATTCGAGCTTGCGCACGCAATGAGACCATTTCATCAGCCAGTGAAGACAGAACCTCCACGCGCTGGGCTATTACTTCTTGATCAATCTTGCCATCAATCTTTAACGCTTCGGTGTTGTCTTCATCTGAATATCCAAAGATTCCCACTGCATCTAATTTGGCTTCAGTGATAAATCGGGCCAACTCATCAAAATCTTCCTGCGTCTCACCCGGAAAACCAACAATAAAGTTCGAGCGAATTCCTGCTTCAGGTGATAAGACTCGGATTTGATTGATTAAATGCAGGAACTTTTCATTATCTCCAAAGCGGCGCATGCGACGTAATACTAATGGTGATGAGTGCTGAAAAGATAAATCAAAATAAGGAACAGTCTTTGGCGTTGCAATCATCGCTTGAATCAAAGTTGGTCGCATCTCTGCAGGCTGCAGGTATGAAAGTCGGACCCGTTCAACGCCTTCAATGGCGGCAATCTCAGGCAGCATCTTCTCCATCAACTGAAGATCACCTAAATCTTTTCCATAAGAGGTTGTATTTTCGCTCACCAAAAAGAGTTCAGTAACTCCATTGGCAACTAACCAACGTGCCTCATCCAAGATTTCATGAGGGCGGCGTGAAATGAAGGAGCCTCTAAAGTATGGAATCGCGCAGAAAGAACATCGACGATCACAGCCCGATGCAATTTTAAGTGGCGCCCATGGTGCATCACCTAAGCGTTTGCGGGAAAACTCAGCGCTCTCGCGGGTCTCAGCACGATCAGCAGGGGCAATCGGCAAGAGGGCACGACGATCACGCGGGATATGCGGTGCGTGTGAATTACCTGCAACGATTGACTGCAAACGCGCAGAGATATCTTGATAGTCATCAAAGCTTAAAATTGCATCAGTATCTGGGAGTGCTTCTGCTAATTCATTTCCGTAACGCTCAGCCATGCAGCCCACCGCAACAACTGCACGCGTCTGACCATGGCCCTTGAGTGAGTTTGCCTCAAGTAGAGCATCAATAGAATCTTTTTTAGCTGATTCAATAAATCCACATGTATTAACTAAAGCAACTTCAGCTGATTCAACATCATCAACTAAGGTCCATCCATCGGCTGCTAATCGACCAGCCAACTCTTCAGAATCAACTTCATTTCGTGAGCACCCTAAAGTGACAACTGCTACGGTGCGCTTCATTTGGCAAATCTTAGCGGGTTATGAATCGACTCCGTACGACACGCTAACTACCTCAGCATCCACACCAATGGCCTCAACTTTCTTGCCATTTACTTTCAGATCTACTCCCCCAGCATTTCCAACTTTGAGATTGAGTTGTGAATCGGAGGAAAATACCTTAACTGCCCCACGTGGTATCTGACCACTAAAGAGAACTCTTCCAGCATCATCAGAGACAAAGAGCCATGACTTAGCGCGGGTTGCATTAATGACTACTTCAACTCCAGTGCCGGTTGAAAAAGTATTTTGGGCCGATGGCTCGGCAGATGGTGATTCGGCTGCAGTTGGCGATGCACTTGCAGATGGAACTGCACTAACAACATCATTTGTATTGACGTTTGAAATTACTACTTGAGCAATTCCAACAGCAAAGAGCGACACCACAGAAATCATCACAAGAACTTTCCATGAGACTTTGCGAGCTTCGGCCGGCAAACGCATGACACTATTTTCAATAAGCAAATCTTTCATCGAGCGTACTTCTCCGCCTTGTTCTTCCTCATAAAGGCGGATGAACTCTTTTTGATCCACTTTTAAAATTGAAGCGATATTGCGAACATGGCCACGTGCATATGTTTCACCACCGCAATGAGAGAAATTATCTTTTTCTATCTCACTCAAAACACTTATACGAATATTGGTTTTGGCAGCCAAATCTTCAAGAGAAAGGCCCGCGTCTTTACGCGCCTTAGCTATCAAAGATCCAAGTGACATCGTTACTGGTCCTTAAGGGAAATTACTGCTGCCGATGAGAGTACAAGTCTAGAACCGTGGCATCCCCTGTGGCTAGAGAGCGGTGTGAGAACAGGGGGTGAAATGTGTGTTAACCCCCGGCAAAGGTTGCTTTAGTAATCTCGCAAGGTCGCTAAAACAGAATCGAGTTCATCTGGTTTCACCAAAACAGTTCTGGCCTTTGAGCCCTCAGATGGTCCAACAATTCCACGAGATTCCATTAGATCCATCAACCGTCCAGCTTTTGCAAATCCAACACGAAGTTTTCTTTGCAACATAGATGTTGAACCAAACTGTGTTCCAACAACTAATTCAACGGCTTGTAACAAAATATCTAAATCATCGCCAATCTCTTTATCAACCATCTTGGGATGTGATTGAACGGCTGTAACATCTTCGCGATAGCGCGGTTTTAACTGCTTCTTCACATGTGTTGTAACGGCTTCAATTTCGCGCTCTGACACATAAGCACCTTGAATACGAACTGCTCGGCTAGCTCCCATAGGAATAAAGAGACCATCACCTTGTCCAACAAGTTTTTCTGCCCCTGGACTATCTAAAATAACGCGGCTATCGGCCAAAGAACTAGTTGCAAAAGAAAGTCTAGATGGCACGTTTGCTTTAATAAGACCAGTAACCACATCGACAGATGGGCGCTGGGTTGCAAGGACTAAGTGAATACCGGCAGATCGTGCCAGCTGAGTAATGCGCACAACAGATTCTTCAACTTCTTTAGCCGCCACGATCATTAAATCTGCAAGCTCATCAATGATGACAAGTAGATATGGATAAGGCTCAACCGTGCGATCACTTCCAGGGGGCACGATTACTTTGCCAGCACGAACAGCCTTGTTGAAATCATCAATATGTCTAAAGCCAAATGTTGAAAGATCTTCATAGCGCAAATCCATCTCACGCACTACCCAGGTGAGTGCATCAGCTGCCTTTTTTGGATTAGTAATAATTGGTGTAATTAAATGTGGAATACCTTCATAGGCAGTTAGCTCTACGCGCTTAGGATCAATTAGCACTAAGCGAACTTCATCCGGTGTAGCACGCACCAAAATCGATGTAATCATGGCGTTAATCATTGAAGATTTACCAGCACCAGTAGCACCTGCAACTAAAAGGTGAGGCATTTTTGCAAGGTTTGCACACACAAAGTTGCCTTCAACATCTTTTCCAAGTGCAACCAACATGGGGTGGTGATCCTGACCAGCAACCGATGAGCGCAAAACATCGCCTAAGGCAACGATTTCACGATCAGCATTTGGGATTTCAATTCCCACTGCAGATTTCCCTGGAATAGGAGAAAGGATTCGCACATCACTACTTGCAACAGCATAAGAAATATTCTTAGCAAGGGCGGTAATGCGCTCAACTTTGACGGCATTTCCCAGCTCAACTTCATAGCGTGTAACCGTTGGCCCACGCATAAAGCCAGTCACTTGGGCATCAATTTCAAATTGAGCAAAGACTTCAGTCAGCGCTGCCACCACTAAATCATTTGCTTTGCTTTTAGCTTTTGCAGCTGGGCCTGTGCGCAGTAAATCCGCAGGCGGCAGTTCATATGTTGAATCAGGAGTGAGCAAGAGTTGTTCAGGGCGCTTGGTAACAGTTTCTGGAGTTATGACAGGAGAGATAGGAATAGGAACTGTGAACTCTTCATCAAAGCTCTCTTCATCTAACTCTTCATCATCTTCTACCGGCTCGTTCCAAGCAGCGACGATAGGTGTTTCAAAAGGTGGGGTGTCAGTGATTTCAAAATCTTCAACCTTGATAGATCTTTCAGGGCGTTTGGCCCATAGCCAACTAGCGCTAGATGTAAAGCGATCTAGAACTTGTGAAACCGGAGTTGCTGTTACAACTAATAAACCGAAGATGAATACAAGTACTAATACTGGATAGGTCAGCACTGAAGTCATCAGTGAGACCAACGGCGTGGTTACTGCGTAACCAATCCAGCCACCGCCTTCGCGCATTGCGGTGGCACCAGTGCCGGTTGAGCCGTTGAGTAAATGTGCAATACCAGTTGAAGAAAGTAGAAGCGTCAATGTGCCAACAACAACTCGACCAATTGCCGCTTTGTCCTCAGGGGTTCTAAACAACTTAAATGCAAAATAAATCAGAACAACGGGTGTTACAAAGCCGATGCGACCAAAGCCGCCATAAACAAATGCATAGACCGCACGGCCAACAATATTGTCAGCATGAAACCAAGTTCCGGCCGTTGCAACGAGTGCGAGAATAAGAATGAGAAAGGCCATTCCATCTCGCTGATGTGCTGGATCTAATTCACGAGCACCACGGGCAATAAAGCGAACTGAGTTTCCAAGAATTTTTGCGATGAATCGCCAGATTGCAGCTAAGCCTCTTCCGAGCGCGCCACCTACAGCACCGCTTTTGGATTTAGATTTTTTCTTAGCCACACTCCTCATCGTAAAGGATGAGTAATTTCTTAGCGCCTAGGCGCGCCGTTCTTAAACTTCAATAACAACAGGGACAATCATCGGCTTTCGGCGATGTTCTCCCCCAACCCATCCACCAACGGTCTTTCGGACAATCTGTGAAAGCTGATGAGTTCCATTAATTCCTTCAGCAACTGCAGCAGCCAATGCCTTCTCAATCTTTAATTTCACATCATCAAAGAGCGCCATATCTTCATTGAATCCACGTGCATGGATATCTGGTCCAGCAACGATCTTTCCGCTTTGTGAATCAATCACCACAATGACAGAGATGAATCCCTCTTCACCAAGAATGCGACGATCCTTGAGTGATGCCTCAGTAATGTCACCAATACTTTGTCCATCGACATAAACAAATCCACATGGCACAGCGCCAACAACTGATGCTTCATGATCGATTAAATCAACCACTACGCCATTTTCAATAATCAAAGCATTTGATCGTGGAAGTCCGGCTTGAATTGCAAGTTCAGCATTTGCCTTCATATGACGCCATTCGCCGTGGATTGGCATGACATATCGCGGCTTAACGATGTTATAGCAGTAGAGAAGTTCTCCTGCAGCAGCATGTCCTGAGACGTGGACCATGGCATTAGCTTTATGAACGACTTTGGCACCAAAGCGAGTGAGTTCATTAATGACTCTAAAGACTGAGTTCTCATTTCCAGGAATCAGTGATGAAGCCAAAATAACTGTGTCACCCTCGCCCACGCGAATCTGATGATCACCATTTGCCATACGCGATAGGGCTGCCATCGGTTCACCTTGTGAACCTGTGCAAATCAAAACAACATTGTCATCAAAGGAGTCAAGATCCTTGGCATCCATAACAATTCCAGGTGGAATTGTTAGGTAACCCATATCTTGTGCAATCTTCATGTTGCGAACCATAGAGCGTCCAATAAAAATGACTTTTCTATTATGAATAGCTGCAGTGTCAATTACTTGCTGAACGCGGTGCACGTGGGATGAAAATGAAGCCACAATTACTCGGCGCTTAGTTGAGCCGATAACGCGATTAAGGGCGGGCATAATTTCACGCTCTGATGGAGTAAAGCCAGGAATGTCTGCATTCGTTGAATCCACCATAAATAGGTCAACGCCTTCTTCACCTAAACGAGCAAAAGTACGCAGATCTGTAATACGACCATCAAGTGGAAGTTGATCCATCTTAAAATCACCCGTTGCCAGAACTCGGCCAGCATCAGTGTTGATAACAACTGCTAATGCATCTGGAATCGAATGGTTTACAGCAACAAACTCAAGTTCAAATGGTCCAACATCTTCATGTCCGCCTTCACGAACTTCTCGTGTGAGTGGAGTGATGCGATGCTCTTTCAGCTTTGCAGTGACAAGGGCCAGCGTGAGAGCTGATCCATAAATAGCAATGTCCCCACGTTCGCGCAATAGATAAGGAACTGCTCCGATATGGTCTTCGTGGCCATGAGTTAAAAACACGCCAACAACATCATCTAGGCGATCACGAATATATGAGAAATCCGGAAGGATTAAATCGATTCCTGGCTGTGTATCTTCAGGAAATAGAACGCCACAGTCAACAATTAATAGCTTCCCTTTAGTTTCAAATACGGTCATGTTTCGACCGATTTCACCTAAGCCGCCCAAGGCGACAATACGCAATCCCCCTTTAACTAAAGTTGAGGGTGTTCCAAGATCTGGGTGAGGATGATTCATTATTTAATTGCTACGCCACCTGCGCGTAGGTCGTCACGCAACTGCGCAACTTGCGCGTCTGTTGCATCGACTAGAGGAAGACGGGTATATCCACCAGGTAGACCCATTAATGTAAGTGCCGCTTTTGTCATGATGGCACCTTGTGTGCGGAATGTTCCGGTAAATACTGGAAGTAATTGCTGATGAATTTCTAGTGCGCGCGCAGGATTGCCCGCAAACCAAGAATTAAGCATTTCTTTGAGCTCTGATCCAACTGTGTGACCACACACTGAAACAAATCCAACTGCTCCCACTGATAGAAGTGGCAAATTGAGGATGTCATCACCTGAATACACAGGGATTCCGCAACGCTTGATTACCCAAGAGGTTGCAGCAACATTTCCTTTTGCATCTTTAAGCGCAACGATTGAAGGGTGTTCAAAGAGTTCAACGATTGTGTCTGATTCAATCTCTACTCCTGTGCGGCCAGGAATGTCATAGAGCATCATTGGTAAACCAGTTGCATTTGCCATAGCTAAGAAGTGAGCCTTGATACCTGCTTGCGGTGGCTTGTTGTAATAGGGAGTAACTACCAAAATTCCATCAGCACCAGCTGCTTCGCTGCGCTTGGCTTGGTTGATTGAATAATCTGTTTCATTATCGCCAGCACCAGAGACAACCTTGATGTTTGCTCCAACTACACGCTTAACAACCTTGATGATCTCTTCTTTTTCAGAGGATTTAGTCGTAGGAGCTTCACCTGTTGTTCCGTTTACAACGATGCCATCGTGACCTGTTTTAACGAGATGATCTGCGATTTTTTCAACGCCATCCCAATCAATGGAGCCATCTTTTTTAAATGGCGTGACCATTGCGGTCAACATGCGGCCAAATGGCGCTGGCGTACTCATGCGGGCAACTCTACCCGTTTTATGGGGCGATGCGACCAGACTTTTCGAAGGCCCCGTATGTGAGTGGCATTAATTTTGCGAATTCGGCTTCCATTTTCTCGGCAACCATCTCAATTTCGCGTTGTGGATAGCTTGGAAAGTGTGAGCCTTCGCGGGATGTACGAAGGGATAAAAAGTTCATGAGCGCACGGGCATTCATTGAAACATACATAGATGAATACGTCGCCACAGGCAAAACAGCACGTGCAACTTCGCGCGCGACACCTGCATCTAACATCTTTTGATAACTATCGTATGCAACAACGTAGGCGGCTTTCATAGAGTTAGTTGTAATTTCAAATTGCTCTTTAGTTCCATCTTCAAATGTGTATGCACCAGTTTTACCAACTTGCACAAGCTTGCGATCTTTTGATGGGACATAGAAAACAGGTTTCAATTCGCGGTAGCGACCACTCTCTTCGTTGTATGAAGCGATGCGATGGCGCATGAATTCACGGAAAACAAATATTGGTGCTGAGATAAAGAAAGTCATTGAGGTGTGTTCGAAAGGTGATCCGTGGCGCTCACGTGCAAGGTAGTTAATTAATCCGGCAGAGCGAGCTGGGTCTTCACCGATCTCTTCCATTGATTGCTCACCAGCAGTTGAAACACGTGCTGCCCAGATTACATCGGCATCACTGGCACTGGCTTTTACTAATTCAACGGTTACATCGTCTCTAAATATGATTTCCTCAGGCATGACCTCACCCTATAAGGGGCCGGGTTTGAGTCTTTGGATATCTACGGCAGAATGTCTGCGTGTCCAGAATTGAATCCACCACATTGCGCGAT
>Ga0208931_1000547_pt1 | contig 11742 bp, 10 predicted proteins | sample Colrivmet1555B02_FD_187668 | JGI IMG/M metagenome (GOLD analysis project Ga0208931, IMG submission 187668) | Estuarine microbial communities from the Columbia River estuary - metaG 1555B-02 (SPAdes) (version 2) | ecosystem: Environmental > Aquatic > Marine > Intertidal zone > Estuary | place... | reverse complement strand
TGTTGAGAATGAAAATGCTTTTGTTATGACTTGCTCCTTGCCAATTGATCTTTTACCCTCATTTAAAGCTATTGAAACTCTTCTTGGAGATATCCGTGGAAACAGCAGACAATACTTTTTCATCTATAATGGAACTTGCAAAATTAAACTAGCATTCAAGGAAAATGAATTAACTGCAGATACTAATTTCGCTTATGAAGATGTTCAAAAACTTTCTTCAGGAACACCGATGAAAGTTACTGGAAGATTTGGATATTATTTAGATAATGAAAATGAAAGATGCGGCATGTTTTTTAAAACAATTGATGTGAGAGTAGGTCGAAAATGATTTAATAAATCTTTTTATTAATAAAATCTTTCATCATAATCAAAGCTAATTGGTGTGTCAGTTGATTTTTTATAGGCTTGTTCCACCATTCCTACTTGATAATACATGCTTTGGATGTATGGTGGGATTAATGTCCGCGTATCCGATGGGTTATAACCATCATTAGTTCCATCGAAAAATACGTTAGTAGAGTATTTAGATTGCGCTTCGGCCTGTAACTTTTTAAATAATGTCTTATCAAATTTATAAGCTTTAACGTAATCTTCAGTGAAGTACGAAGGTATTGCAGCTGACAAATTTTTTATGTCTTGATAATAATAATTTGGAGTAAATGTTATAGGATTTGGTAACGCTATTGTGTCTTCTAAAAATAATTCACTCCAATCGTTAAATGTAAATGACTGCATATCAATACCTTTCCAGCTATTTTTTGCATTCCATCGGCAATATTGAAAAAGCGTAATCCATGATTTTAAGTATAATAAATAACCAGGGTCATCATAGGTAAAACCCAAATATGGATCTCTATAAAACCAACAATAAATCATTTGTCTGTCACTATAATCCAAGCGTGAAAATTTTGGACTAGTGCATGGTAATTTACGAGCAATAGCTAAAGCCGGATATTCATTTTGCTTGGCTTTATATTGTAACATCATTTCATCCCCATTTGCTTGTAACAAATTCATTGCTGTTTGCTGGTCATCGCTGTACTTCCAGCTCCACCAAGGAATATTTATGTAATTTGCTGCAAATATTTCAGTTACTGAATTATAGCGATATTTGTCTTTTTCCTCCTCCACACCAGGGCCTGGTGGTGGTGGTTGCGGTGTTGGTGGACGTGGGGGTGGCGGTGGAGGGCCACCCTCATCTGGGGAACCTGTAGGTGGAACAAGAGGTTTTGGTAATAATTGTTCATTCAATAACGACGTAGATCCAAGTTGACCAGCACCCGCCTCTGTTGGTGTTAAAGCGGTTCCAAATTCTCCATACTGATTTTGACCAAATGGATCAGCAATTTGTTTGTATAAACTCGCGGCATCTCTTTGAACCAGTGAATTCATTTCTCTTACTTTGGCATTTTGAGCCAATATGTATGGATAATCACCATAAGGCGTAAAACGGCCAATTTTTCTTGCAAAACTCATATAATTTCATAGTCATATATTATTATGTGTGAGTTTACAGATACATGTCAAGATTAAATCTTCGAGGAGGTTTTGGGATTCCCGGAGCAGTTGCAGCTCCACTAACTAGTGCAGGTTTTGGCGTACCAATCTTAGCAATAGCCTTGTCAACTGTTCAGAAACAAATAATTAATGATGTTGAACTTGCCCAAATTAATTATCAAATTGATCAGGAAGTACTTCCAGAATATCGTGGGCTAAGTATTAGCGATAAAAGTGAACTAAAACGTGAAGCGTATGACATTTATTTTAGACGGCTTGACGATACACTTTCTGAAAATCTGAATCTTGGTAGAAGCAAAGATGTGTTACGAGCTATAATTACAGCAAAACAAGCTGGTCTTAAAAATGACGACGTGGAAGCTTTGTATCGAAAACACAATTTACTAGAGACATATGATGAAGCAATAGGCGGTTATGGCGTACCTCGTGCTCTTGCAGCCAAAACATTTATTCTCAAACAAATCAATTCAAACACCGAACTATCTATAATCAATAAGCAAATTGAAGAAGGTCAATTACCTGAACTCCAGAATTTATCTTTTAGCGAAAAAACAGCATTAAAAACGTTCGCGTATGACCTTTACTTGCAAAAGGTCGATAAAATGGTTGACGATGCGCGTAATAACGGAAGGAATGAAATTGAGCAACGAGCAATAATTGAACTTCGTAAATCTAACCTAAAAGATGCTGATTACCAAGCACTGTATAATAAATATAACTTGACACCACCCGCTGGTAGTCCTATATTAGACCTAAAAGCTTATGAGGCCGAACAAATTAAAATTAGGGATGAAACTGCAGCTCAATTAAAAATCGCCCAAAATCCAGATGATTTTAATCCAACAAAACCGGGTAAAATTGGTAAAATAGGCGTATTAGAAGCTGTTTACCCCATTGCATTTAAATATGGTTTTACCAATGTTATGCAGGAGTATCAAGCCAAAAAAGAAATGCTAGAGGAAGAAAAGAAACAAAAGATTGCCAGGCTTCTAGCAAATGTAACTGATGCCGCAATGTTTGCACTGACAGTAATTTTGTAATAAATTTTATTTCCTAAATCTAAATTTGAATTTTGCTGAAGGTTTTTTAATCTCAGGTATTCGTTTGTAAGAAGGTACCTTTTCGCCTATTAAAGGTTTGTTTGATATAAGTGAAATAGGTTTAACAGGAATTTTAGTTGGCAATGCAGGTTTAATTGCTGGAATAACTGGTTTTGTAAAAAGTGGTCTTTTCAGTGGCTCTTTTGTTACTAAAGGTGGTTTAACAGCTGGTGTAATAACAGGTTTTTTAATAGGTGTTGGCACAGTTGGTTTTTGTATTACTGGTGGCTTTTGAATAACAGGTGGTTTAACTGAGATTTTAGTATTCTTAACAAAAGTCTCCTTTTTATATACTTTTTTTCCCTTATCTTCTTCAAAAGGGTTATAGTCTTTTTTACTCTGAATTAAAACCCGCTTTTTTGATTTTTCTAAGGGTGCTCCAGGACGTTTAATTGCTGATTTTTGCTTAACGTATTCTGGGGGTTGCTCATATTTTGGTAATGTGTCTTTAGCAATTGCTTGAAAATATGTTGGTGGTTTTGTGCTTCTATTTGAAGCTGCTCTTGCCAAATGCTGTTCCTTTATAGACGGCATTTCCACCTTGACTTTTGCAAATAATTTATTTAGTTCTCCTTTCTTTTTTTCCAAGTTTTTTGGAATTTTAACAGGAGCTTTAAAGAATTTACTCTTCATCATTTTCATAACTTCCTGCCTCGACGGAATTTTTCTTTCCTTATAAAACTTTGAAAATTGATCCGCTTTTGCTTTTAATTGTGCTTGAACTTTTGGATCTTTTAATGATGATATTATGGCTTTGGCTTTTTGACCCGGGGTCTTAGCTTTTCTAAATGCCATTAACCCCGGCGCTAGAGCCCCTAATCCAACCATTTCTAAAATTGCTATTTCCATTCCATCGTTCTCTTCAGTTGTTCCAGGTATATTAGATGATAAACTTGGAATAAGGTTGTAAAGTACGTCTTGAACTTGAGGGCTAACGGTTCCAATCACATCCAATCCTGCTTGAATCAAGGAATCGACGCCTTTATAAATATCGTTTTCTTCTTGAGCAGTTAAATATCCTTTCACTTCATCGCCTCCTTCAAATCTATCCAGACTGTGAGCATAAAGCGTATCCAATGGTGATAATCCCAAATCAACCCTCACAACTTCACAAGCTTCGTCTTTAATATATGCGCTAATCATATCACCAACAATATGATACGCTATACCCTTACTACCCGGCCCCGTAGTTATTGGGTTTTTAGGACTCGTCCCAGGATTAAAAACACAGCATTCGAGATCATTGGATTTTGCTAATTTTAATGCGGCATATCCTCCCAATGAGTGACCTGTTAAAATAACTTTACCAGTTAATTTATTTAAAACGGCATTTCCCTCTTTTTCAAGACTGGTTTGACCATAATTCGTTGCAATTATAATATCATCACCAATGTCTGACGATTTATCGGTTTTATGAAGGCTCGTACCTCTCAAAACCAAAATATTTAAATCACCATCAGAATATACAGCCAATCTTGAGGTCGTTAGTTCTTCGTTTAAAGTATAGCTTTCAATTGATTTTGCTGGAGTTTCGTATAATCCTCGACACATTTTTACAAATGGTCTATATTGTTTTTTGATCCATTCAGCCATACTATTCCCAAACACATATAAATTATGTATGTTTTAATTATTTAAATGTCTACGCATTATAAATGGTATCCTGGTAGTGAAGAAGTTATTGTTCCTTGGAATGCCCGATATGCTTTTCCTTCACAAGCAAATAAAGCTGTAAAAACTACTCCACGAATTCCACCAAAGAATGGTGCAACTTTTGCGCCAGGTAACACAATTCGGTTTGAATTGCCTGCACAGGGATATATTAATAGCGCGAATACAACTCTTTCATTTGACGTTATTCTAACCGGATATGGTTATGGCCCTGCTGGATCAAAAACAGGACTAGCGTACTTTCAAAACAATATCCAATCTATTTTCAATCGAGTACGGTTGTTATATGGTGCCACACCATTGGAAGATATGATTAATTATAATCAAATTGTTCGTAATTTAACTGAATGGACATCAAGTTCAAATACCGTTTTTGATCAGAGCTCCGTTACGGAAGGTGTTGGTAGAAATTGTATTACATGCCTGTCAGGTACTAATTCCCAAGCTGTAAATGGCAGAATAGCTTATATTCAAAGCGTTTGCAATCCTACCGTTTCTACATCAAAAGTTGTACCGACTGTTGGCCCAACAGCTAATTCAGCTGTCAGACGATACCAAGTGCAACTTGCCCTTGGAACTCTAACTCAAGGTAAACTATTGCCCGCAAAATTCATGGCTTCCCAACTAGCTATTGAAATTACTTTAGAACAACCTGTTGGATGTATCATTGGACTTCCAGAATTCGTTAGTAGCGGCACTGATGTGACCTTACCAACCTTCTCAGTTACAAACCTTAATATAATTCCAGAAATTCTTGAATTTGATTCTTCTTACGATGCCATGTTCCTTAAAGGCTTACAGGAAGGCGGTGTTCCAATTAAATTCAATACCTGGCACACATTCCAGTTTACTCAGGGGGCATCAACAATTGGTAATTATCAAATACAAGAACGTTCGAGGTCAATTAAATCAATTTTTACAGTTGTTCGTGCAGCTATTCAAGCTTTTCCAAATGATGCCGGTGCTACACTATCGGGATTAGGAAATGATGGTGTCCTAAATTATTACCAGTACAGAATAGGTGGAAGATATTTCCCTGCAGCTCCAGTTATTTGTTCTAACTATCAAACTAGTCCTGGAACGCCTAATGGTGCAACGGAAGCTTTCATTGAATTGCAAAAAGCTCTAAACACATTAGGTGACTACAGGCTTTCAACAGCTGTTAATGCGATGACATGGGGAGATAAATATCGTGATGGTGGTAATGGTATTATTCAACCAAGTTCTGTGCAGGAATCAGATGGATATTATACAGTTGCAACTCAAGTAACTGGTCAATCTATTGTCACAAATGGTAGTGTGAATTATGGCTCCTCCCCTACTAGTAATGGGTGTTTCTGTATGGCTATAAACCTTGAAACATCTAATGGCGCAGAAATTTCGGGATTGAATGCTGAAGAACAGAGTGATATTTCATTAATGTGTCAATGGAGTGCTGCGCCAGTTAGATCAATGGTTGTCGAATCATATGTTCTGTTTGACTCAATGATTATTCTTAGACCAAACAACGTTTTGGAACTCATTCAATAAAGTATGTTTATATTTTAATATGGATTATATTGAATTCGATTTAGATTCTGCTGTATCGACGCAGTCGAGTATCCCCGAATACTCATCACTAGATGCCCCGTCATTCACGATGGGTAGACAAATTCAAAATGTTGTTGGATTTAAAATCATTGAAACTACTATTCCAACTTCATATTATACAGTAACGAATGATCTCAGTAAGCAAACTGGGTATCCAAAAAATCGCATAAATATTGATATAGACGCTGGTACCGGGTCTAATAGTTATTCTTTTGACATGGATGTGAAAGCATATACTGGTACTTTATTTGCATCAGACTTTCAGGCAAAACTTAACAGCATATTTGGTACTATTTCAACTATTGGATTTACAATATTACCTACACCAATAACAATACCTTGTACATGTACTTATAGTACTGACACTGGAAAATTTACAATTAACATGATACCAACGCCTACTTATCTTACTTTAACTGTAACAATTCGATTTGATACAACTATTGCTCAAATGATTGGTTATCAATTACCAAATGATTTCACTGAAACCGTTCTAATAAGTCAGACTGGAACAACCTTTTCATTCGTCTCTTCATACGTCGCATTGGTCAGTGGCCCAAACTATCTGCATATCAATAGTAAATTTTTCTCCAACATTGTAAAGAATTATTTACCTCAAGGGCCACTTGGAACAGTTGGTCAAACTAACGAAGCAATTTGTCAAGTACCAGTGTTGACTAATTTTGGTGGAATATCGTGTTGGCAAACAGCACAACCTGATTCTTTCAATACTCAAAATTTGTTCCAGTTAGAAAAGTTTGATTTATATTTGACTCTCGGAACATCAAAAATTCCTTTAAAATTAAATGGATTAAGTTGGCAATGTAAAATACGGGTCTTTATTGAAACTAACACTGTTTCAAGATCAATGGCTGGGAATGTTGATCAATCAAGAGTTGTTAGAATGATTGGTCAAACTTAATAAAGTGTGTTTAAAATTTATATGACGAGTGTACTATCAAATTCTGAAGGATTACATGACCAGTGGTTAAACAATTATATTAGCCCAGGTAATGTTGGATCGGTCGGAGACGTTCTAATGGATGTGCGATTAAGACAAAGTACTCCTGATATGGACGCTAGATATATGAAATTCACGCATGGTTTAAATGGAATTCGATTAGGGTCAAATGTTCAGGATGGCATGATTCCAAATTATTTCGGATACGGGTTTGCCAGGACAGTTGATCATAATTGGAACGTTAACAGAAAAAAGAAGTATAAAATTGGATTTAAATTTGAAAATCTACAACCGCCAGATAAAACTCCAAGTATGCAAGTTTATCAAGGAGCTACCCCTCAATATTCATGGTTAAATACGTCTTCGAATGTGTACAGGGCTTTACATACTGGTTCAATGTTTTTACCTGCCCCAGGCCAATATCAACCAGATCCTAATACTGTACCAAGAGGTGGAAATATCCCGACAATAGTGGGCGAAGCTACTCAACCTAACGCCCCTGTGGCATCGGCATTAACTTGGGGTCAAGGTGAAGGGCGGCCTGTATTTGGTGGAACAATATTTGCACCTTTAACAACAAAAGTTCAAACTTAAAAATAATAAAGTATGTTTTAATTTGTTATGAATGTTATAAATAATTTGCATCCAATATCCCCTGTTGGTGGAGGTCTTCCAGCTGGAGGTACTGAACATGCGGGTCACGCTAATTTTTCAACCTTAATAACCCCTTTTGCTGATTTAAAAGATTTTGATCAGCCTCCTGAACCATCAGAGTACGGCAATCCTATGAAGCGTAAAATTGTAATGGCGCCTAGCGTGACTTGGAAATCTGCGGGTCCAAACAAAAAACAATTAATTCTCGTTAAACTTCCTAATGGCCTTTTTGGCTTAAAACCTGAAAGTGAACCAATCGATGGTGTTGGAGATTCAGGGACTGAAATTCCACCGGGTCCTATTAGGCCTATGGGACCGCCACCGTTAGTGATCCCAACATCGCCAATTAGTTCATTAAGTAGTGCACCAAGTAGTGGCCCGAGTGATCAACAAGGTGGTATAATAGCTCAAGATCGAGGAGCCCTGGCTGCAGCAACTGAATTAGCAATTAACTTAAGACCTCAAAGCGAAGCTGTTGAAGTAGTTCCAACCACATCTGAAAGATTTATTCAAAGAGGCCGTGAAGTGCGTGAGATTGTTGCTCAGCAAGCCGCTAATACGGCTGAAGCGTTTAAAAGAGCGTTAGACGCTGCTAGTTCACTTACAATTCCTCGCCCTAGTATCAATTTACCTTCAATAAGTTATCCATCAGTTGTTGATCTCGCAGGACCTGTTGCTAATGTTGGTGGTCAAGTACTTGATGTAGCTTCGACTTCGGCGCGCGGAGCTTCTCAACTGACAGACGTTGTGCGAAATTATTCAACTAGGTTAATTAGTCAATATGGTCCTCGAATCATGGAAGATTTATTAATTGGTACTTTTGATGTGGCTTTGCCACTAGCTAGCAATGCCGCTACTTATTTAGCGGGAATTTTTCAACAAAGTAGAAATCAGCTACCTTCTCGCGACCAATTAATACAAAACTTCCATAGGGCGGTTGGATTATCAGGTCAAATTGCGGCTGCTGCTTATGAAGCAACTCCTTCAAGAGCTCAAATAATGGCTCAAGCAGTACCGATAAGTGAGAATATTGTTAGAAGGTCACAAAGGATATTGGAAAGAACACGAGGTGAAAGAAGAGATGACGATAAACATGATTATATTTCCCCAAATGCTCACGGTCTTAATAATGATTGGGATAATAGTGAACCAGCGTTTGCTGCAGTGCAAAGACAAATTGAAACTAATAATCAATTTGATCATCTCAGTACTCAGACAGGATTTAATAATGTGGGTTCTTCCACATCAACAGGTATGAAAAAGAAACCTAGACAAAGAAAAACTGAAGTAGAAAAATTACAAGAACAACTTTCAGAAAATTTAAAGAAAACAAAAACAACGAAAAGTAGACGCGCGCCATTGCAGAGTTATGAAGGAATGCAGGCTACTTCTGAATCGTCTGGCGAAGAATTTAAATCAAAAAAAGGCAAATCTAAAAAGTAATAAAGTATGTTTTTTAATTATTAAACAAAAATGCCTAAGTTATATAAAATAAATGCTGAAGAAATTTCAAAATTGGTCTCCGAATCTAAAAAACCGAAACAAAGAAAACAAAAATTATTAAATTCTGATGTTCCCCCTAAAAAAGTGGCAAAGATTGAACAGAAAGCTTTACTAAGAACTGAAGCTAAACTTCCAAGTCCTGAGCCCAGTGAGCCTATGGAAGTTGAACCTGTTGCGGTTATCGAAGAACCTGTTCCAGAACCAATTGTTGAACCTCTTGTTGCTGAAGAACCGATTGCAATTAAGGAACCTGTTCCAGAACCTGTTCCTGAACCTGTGAAAGAAGTAGAAGAAGAACCTCCTAAATGGTTTCAAAAATTTGTATTGCAAGTAAAGGAAGAGCAACAGAAACAAGCGATTGAAGCCGGGGAGCGTAAAGTGTCTCAAAGAATCATAAAAGAGGAAGCTGAGCAAATTGCCCAAGAACGTTGGCAAGATCCTCGAATTCGCGAAAAAGTCGAAACGAAAATAAATAAGAATTTACAAAGCATTTATTCAATGGTGTTTCCAAATAGGCTTTATTAATAAAGTATGTCTAATTTTTTTAAAATGCGACAGAAAATATTAAAAGTTTGTGAGATTCCTGAACCTAGTGGATGTAATCATCCCGAATCACCATTTGAATGTCTTCCAAAACATGAATTTTCCATGGGTTTAATAGCTCCTAAAGGTTCTGGCAAAACTACTTTATTAATTAATCTACTAAATTTTTACAAGAAATATTTTCATGCAATAGTTATTTTCAGTCCAACAGTAAAAAATGACCCTAAATGGGATCATGTAAAACAAGGAGAATATTTGGTTGAAAACATAAGATTAAAACAATTCTTGAAGAAGATGGCTCAAAAAAGAGAAAAAGAACAAGGAAAAGTAGTAGGAAAAAGACCTATGCAGTTAACGTGTGGGGATGAAGTATCACTACCAGTAATAGAAAAAGGTGCTAAGGGCGAAGAATTCGATGGAAAAATACCTGCCGAATGTTTCTTTCACGAATTTGATCCTGCTTCATTGGATGAGCTTATTTTGGAGCAGCAAAAAATGATTGATAAACTACAAGAAAATAATGCCCCAAAACATGTAGCTCATCGTATGTTATGGATATTCGATGATATGGTTGGTTCTGGGTTATTCAGTAATGCTCGTAGAAACACTTTTAAAATGCTCAATACAAATCATCGCCACTTATCGAGTTCAATATTAGAAGTTAGTCAAGCGTATAAAGAAATACCGAAAACCATTAGAGCGAACTTTACCTGTCTTATACTTTTCGAAATTTATAACGATAAAGAATTGGAATGTATTTACGAAGAGTATCCGATGGGCCTACCGAAAAAAGAGTGGTATGAAGCATTCAAGTATTGTACAAGTGATCCTTTTTCATTCATGTATTATAACATAATGCGTCAAAAGGAGCTACGTATAATGAAGAATTTTAGTGAATATATAACGATTTAATAAATTTTTTATTACGGGGTTAATGAGGCCATAAAAACTGTTTCATTTGAGCCTCCAGGAACTGTTATTTGGGCCGAATTTTGAAATACCATTTCTATATAATCACTAGTCCCGTTCATGTATGTAAGCCCTGAGCATGTTAAATATTGTTGAGAAGTAGCATTTGTTTGGTTATGCACCGAATTTTGCGCTACAAATTCCGTCCCATTTTGAATAATGAATAAGAAAAATTCTCCCGCACTAACTGTTTTATTAATAAATGCCGAACACTGGTAATATCCTGCAACTGTTGGTTTAAAAATAGAAGTTGTTGTATTGAATCCTGTATTTCGTTGAAATACAATCGTGTTAATAGGTACTGAAGTAACAGTATTTGCGAAAAAAATCTTTGGCCCAGACATATAAGCGCGAAACGTTGGTGCTAAAATCGCTGATACGTTACCAGTTGAATCAGTGCTCAAATAAGAGCCATTTGCATGTTGGTAAAATTTAAGTTTTCCATCAGTTTTACATGTCAGTGAAGCAGTATTGCTCGGTACAATATCAATGGGATTTGCTCCTGCAGTCCAAAAAACCCCCCGTTGACTAGTAAGACTACCAGCCGCTGGTGTCCCTGCATTTCCTTGACCAATGAAAAAGCTCGTGTTACCCGTAGCGTTTCTTATATTGAGAAGATTATATGAATCAGTGCCTGACACTTCTGAAAAGAAGGGTAATGCGTTTCCGGCTGTTGTAATAGAATATGCTGTAGATGAATGTAAAGCGTTTCCAACCTGAAAGCCTCCGGAATTCATTACTGACCCGCCTGCATTTAAACTCGTTCCTGTTGCAGAACCAATATTTGGTGTAATAAGAGTAGGGGAAGTATCGGCAACAATTTTTCCAGTACCAGTTATTCCAGTCAATGTAGATGAGCCTGTGCCTCCTCTAGTCAATGGTAAAACCCCTGTGACTCTGGGGCCTGAAAGACTTAATGCACTGAAAAATGGAGTTGTCCCAACACATTGTAAAACGCCATCAGCTACATTCGTAAACGCCGTAGTGCTTGGTGCACTTTGATACAGCACTTGTCCAGCGCTTCCTCCACTAATATTGTTTGCCGTAACTGTTCCACCACCTCCACCAGTTGAAGTAGTTTCGCCACTAATAGTCTTGGCACTATCATCGATATTTGTTATTGCTTTACTCATCCTCTCAGCCTCCAACACACAATCTTAGCCCTAACCCTAACCCTAAGCACTACTCTTAGCACTACCTGAAACCTAACCCTAGGGATGGCCAAAAAACGTA
>Ga0208931_1000535_pt1 | contig 11906 bp, 12 predicted proteins | sample Colrivmet1555B02_FD_187668 | JGI IMG/M metagenome (GOLD analysis project Ga0208931, IMG submission 187668) | Estuarine microbial communities from the Columbia River estuary - metaG 1555B-02 (SPAdes) (version 2) | ecosystem: Environmental > Aquatic > Marine > Intertidal zone > Estuary | place... | reverse complement strand
AAAAAGAGCAACCGAAACCCAACCAAATTGGTAGCAACAATTTCCTCAATGAAATCAAAATACTCAGGAAAAGTACAATTTTCTTTGGTGTTTTGGTGTCGCAGAAAAGCGATGGATTTGCCTTACTTCGGTTGACTGTATTTAATGACGGCAGCACACTGAATAATGGGAAATCGTGCTGGTAGTTTTCAGCCTACATATGGGCTAAAAATACTGCTCCCGTATGACAGGCATAAATAACTTAAGCAGCTAAACCAAGCTGTAGTGAACAAGGCTAAGGTTGGTGCAGCCAAACAGAAATAATATGCACTGCAAATCCGTTCTACTTGGGGGAGCAACGGTACGCAAAACACACGACTTGTTGTGTGACTTCACAGCACTACCCGTTAAGGATGCCTGAAATGTCTGCCCTATGTGCAAGAAACATTTGCTGTGTCGTAAGGTTGAAAAATGTCTGCACTTGTGCGGACGAAAAACGAGTGGGGATAACATAAACCCACGTGGCGCAGATGTTCGTTGTATGTGGCATCTGTGGCTTGCGTCTTCTAGTGGCTCACGTAAAAGGTTATAGCAAAACCGTTTCTTCCCCAGCAAAAGCTGGTTGTGTACATACAGTTTGATTTGGGACTCAGCGAACACTTCAAAAACCATTTGCCTGTTTATCAGGCATTGGTATGAACAGATCTAGCGAAACCCTTATATCAACAATCATTCCGAACAACTATTCAGCCGTAATTGATCTTGTTACACCGTAATGAGGTTGGGGCAATAAACGAGTTGATGGCGATTAGGTTACGCAGTAACCGAAGAGCTCAACGAAGTTTGCGTGCTGCGACAGCAGACGCTTGAACTGCTCTATCACTTGAACCAAACGCACCATAGATACCACTTGCATAAATACTTTTATACAAAGGGGAAGCTATGACTTTTGAACGGCAACTATACGAACAGGTATGCCAAGTGCTACCTAAAACTACCACAAGAACTTTTAGTCGGGATTGCGGTATGAGCGAAAACTACCTGTGCAGTATCCAAAGTCAAGGGTTGCAGCTGTCAACTGCTGCACTACTGCACCTAGCCGAAGTGCTAGAGCACAGACGAACTCTCGGACAGACAAAAAAACCCGTCGAGGGAGTGCTGCAGATGTTGGCGGACGAGATTGCAGTGCGCAGCAACCACATCTGCAGCAGCAGCTTTACAGTGCAACGTTTGGTGACAAAAGCGATTGCAGCAGCAGCTTACAAGCGCGACTGTGCGGTGAATATGCCCAGCATAAGCATGGGCTGGTTCTAATGCGTGCAACAGAATTTATAGATGAACAGCAACCAGCCGCATCTAAAACGCCAGCGCAACAACGCCTGCTAGCACTCAAGCAACAAACCAAGGCAACACAGCGACAGGTAAAGCAAGAGCAGGCTCGTCAGGCTATGCAAAAAGCGCTGCAGAAAATGAATGACGCTCGTACAGCGTAGCTCCAGAAAGCCAACCAATTTGGGCGTGAATGTCTTTTCGGTTGACTTCTAGAAATACGACATTAAATTTATATGTGCTTGTTAACTGATGAGGGAAAGCACATGACAAATATACTCAGTACGCTCAAGATTACTGCAGCTGCGAAGCCGCGGACGCAGCCAGAAATCATACGTCGCAGAGACAAATTGTTGCGGCGTTTGGTTGAGCAGCGTGAGCTTGCGAGCGCCAATTTGGCTGGAAGGCAATATGCACCTTTACGGCTAAGAGCCATTAAGGATGCGTACACAGGTGTGAGTGCACTGAAGGAAGTGCCGATACGGGTAAAACAATGGTGGTGGACGGGCGAGCAGGGCGAATTGCTTCTTTCTGTTCGCTACGGTAGCAAGGTTCTGGAACTCGCAAAGGGGAAGTGTGCGGTTGCAGTGCCTGATACGAAAAGTCTGCCGAATGTGATCGAAAGTTTAATCGCTGCTGTGAAAGAGGGCGAGTTAGATATGCAAATTCAATCTGCGAGTAAGCGGTTACGAGACGGGTTCAAGAAGATGCCCTAGCGTACAGTACGCCTGCTCTGTAATAAACCGATATTTTGCTCGCCTGACACTGTGCTTGCGTAGTGCTTGTTGATCATATCAACACTTGTACGAGCGTTGCGTGCCAGCGTTAGTAAGTCTATCCCTTGTCCGTAAAGCAATCGAAACGTAATTGCACTGTGTCTTAGACTGTAGAGTGTGCGTGCACCACCGTGGGGACCCAGCTTTAAGTCTGTAATTTGCAGCACCCAGTTAAAGTAGTACGCCAAAATAAATTGAGCGTAGTTGCGATCTTTTATCTGCGGCAGAAAAACGTAATCAGCTTGCGACGCAAACCCGCTGCTCTTTTGATGGTCAAGTAGCTTCTTGTAGATTCGTACTGCGGGTTGGAGTGTAACGATTGGTTTTGTGTGTGACTTTGTTATGGGTAACGACAGTCGCAGGTAAGTGTTTACATTTGTCACGATTTCTACATGTCGGTGCTTCAGAGTTTTGAGATCGCTCGGGCGTATGAAGCTGTTCACCATAAAGCCAACTGCCCAGGGTAAGTCTGCTGGCATAAGGTAGTCAGTGCTACGCAGTTTGAAATGGCGAGCTTTAAGATCCACAGTCGACGGGTGTTGAGCTCCCACTAAGGATCTGGCAGTTCGTATGATTTTCCAGTATTCACTCGGTGTGAATGCACCACGGGGAGTTGTTACGATCTTGATTCGGGGGAATTCAGGAAGTTTGGAGACGACGCCACTTTGAACCGCAATTAACAGTACTTTTCTAATGGCGATTAGGTATTGACTGACGGTTATGCTGCTGAGTGTTTTGCTCAGATACTGAGAGAAAGCTAGAAGCTCTTTGTAGTCAACACTTGTAACTTGCGATGCGCCGAAACGCGGCAATATATGTTTGTCTAAACGGTTCTGCAACACTTGTAAGCTGTCACGGCTAAATTCTCCCCTGTTAACCCGCGCTTGCTCATTTATTAGCATTTGAGCGCTTAGTGCAGCAAATGACGACTTAGGCATGGAGACACGGGTTTCAGAGTCTGACGCATTTGCGCTTTTTATCCCCTCAACATAGTTTGACGCCATTAGCTCTTCGTAGAACCGTCGCGCGACAGACTGCGCTACACGAAGACTTTGGGTGCGGGTACTTTTTCGTCTTGTGAATCCTTGGTGCCAGCAGCGAACCTGCCAATACTTACTCGCCTGTATCTTAAATACAACAAGTTTATTTGGATAACCTGGCACAGGTGTAATCGACGTTGGAATGGGTACGGTACGGGATCGATCCCGCAAACCGTAGATTTCGTCATTTTGAGCTTGCGATGGCGAGATGAAATGCACGTTGCAAGCATACTGTTGCACACCTCAAATGCAACCTTTGCAGTGGCTTCTGCGGAATCATGAAGCTTCACTCAATCACCATATAAAAGCACTCGCTTCCAACGTTAATTTAGAAATCTTTCTTTGTCTTCTGTTTTACATATGTCGGTGTGCTACCCGTCAAACTAAACCGAAGATAGGAGCGACAGCGGTTTGCGGCTACTTTGTGTTCACTCTCGGGAAAAATAAAACGTTGTTGCTATGGCTGCTGTTGCAGTCGCAGGCGTTGCTTCTGCTCAAGTTAGCATTACTGGTGCAGTTGCCTTCTCGCTGCAGAACACTGTTGCGGCTGGCGACACCGTGTTGGACCTGAGCGATGCTGACATCAACTTCAGCGCCTCTGAAGACTTGGGCGGCGGTATGAAAGTCAGTGCAGCTACCAGCATTTCAAACGAAGCATTGCGCGGTAATGGAACAACTGCCAACAACACGTCAATCGCCATTTCAGGTGGCTTCGGTACGCTGGCATATGCTAACGTTTTGTCAGGCCAGTCTAAGCTGAGCGCCGGCGCTTCTTTGGAAGACGACATGAGCGACGCGATGGGTGGCTACACCACGGTTAACGTGTTGGACTACACGCTGCCAGCATTCATCCCCAACGCGTCTGTGACCTTGGAGTGGGCCGCTGCCCCCCAGACGCCCAACATGGCATTCACTGGCTCTTCACCTGGCGTGATTGTCAATTGGTCTGCTGGCCCAATGAGCGCCTATGTTGAATTTGCAACATCTGGCACCTCAGCATGGGACATTCGTCCGACATATGACTTTGGCGTTGCCAAGGTATCTGGCCGTTCTACCAGCACTGGTAAGCGTGAGTTCGCTATCACAATGCCCATGGGCGCAGCGACGGTCGGTTACCAGTACGCAAAAGCAGCAGACACTGGTAGCGGCAAGGCACAGGCCATTGCAGCCACCTATGCAATGAGCAAGCGTACTTCAGTGACATACAGCTACGCTACGGGCACTTTTGATGCTTATGCAGGCAAGGGCACGGGTGACACCGCTCGTGTTGGCACTAACTATCGTCTTCAGTTGAAGCACGCTTTCTAATCCCCCCGCTGGCATTAGCCAGTTAGAGGTTTAGAAGATTGAAAACCCCGCTGTGGCAACACGGTGGGGTTTTTTATTGGCCCGCATTGCCGCAATGTAAAATGGGGACGCCCAGCAGCGAGCGCACCTTCCCAGCTGTCGCATAGATTGTCACTTTTCGTATTACGGATCGCAGCTTGCAAACTACCTCACCTTACATTGGCCAGAAACCGTGCCCATCTTGTGGAACTGCATCAGGTCAGATCGTATCCTTGATCGACGGCAAGTCTGGCGGTTCGTTGATTACGCTCTCCTGCGACTCATGCGGGCTTGGTCGCATAGACCCTATCCCCTCCGAGGCAGAACTCGAGGAGTGGTACAAGAATGAGTACCGGGAGGCCTACAAGGGGATGGTGAACCCTGCCTTGAGGTATGTTTTGCGTGCCGGACGCAACGCACTCGATCGTTACGGTTGGTTCACGAGAAATGTAAATCAAGGCTTTAGTAAGCCTGGCGACGGGCGGTTGAAAAGCCTTGATATCGGTGCAAGTAGCGGGGAGTTTGTGACGCTGATGTCTACGAGGGGCTTTGATGCAAAGGGGATTGAACCACATCGTGGCTATGCCGACTATGCGGTGCGCGTCATGGGGCAGCAGGTATTCTCTGGCTCTTTGAACGAGGGGTTGGCGAATTATTCAGATGAGTCTTTCGACGTCATCACAATGTTCCATGTTTTAGAACATCTATCCGAGCCAGTTAAGTCCCTACAACTTCTTGGTGAGCAGCTTAGCGCGTCGGGTTGCTTATACATAGAGGTACCCAATGCCCTCCGCATGTGTGCTCCTAACTATATGTTTTTCAAAGCGCATACCCTTTACTTTACCCATGACAGCTTGATACGGTTGCTTGCAAAAGCAGGTTTTAATGTCATTGAGAAAAACGAATCCCACAGTGGGAACATACGCGTTATCGCTCGATATGCCGGTAGTGGGGTCGCTGCGGAACCCCTAGCAGAAAGCCATGCTTTAGTTGCGGTGCAGTTACAGAGAAAATGGGGTCCCTATTTGATCCAACAACTTCTCGCTGGTACCTTCTTGTCTAAGCTTCGTACCCGTAGTGAAGAAAAAAGAGAAGCTCGCCGATATGCGGATGGACGCGCGCTCCTCGCAAGTCTCTATCGTTAGATGCTCGAAAAAGTGCCGAGTACTCTTGCGAGTGCTAGCTGGCTAGGCCTTCGTCTATTGCTGGACTTGATATAAATCGACAGCCATTTCGCTCCGTGTCATCTCGAAACTTGAAATCATGTCGGGGCGCATCAGGGGTTAAAGCGGGCTTGTGGCCGGCGGCTTTGGAGGATGCCTATATTTTGCTCAGCTGTGAGGGTGCTGGCGTAGTGGCGATTGATCATGTCGACACTGGTACGGGCATTGCGGGCAAGGGTCAGCACGTCGATGCCGTGGCCGTAAAGTAACCGGAACGTGATGCTTGAATGCCTTAGGCTGTAAAGACTGCGGGGTTGACCTTGTGCGCCGTGCTTAAGGCCTGTTTCGGCCATGACGCAGTTGAAGTAATAAGCCAAGACCCGCGCGGCGTACGCGCGGTCTTTGTGTTGCGGTAGAAACAGGTAGTCGTCTGGGTTGGCTTTGCCTTGTAGGCGGTGGTACTTTGTTAATGCGCGGTAGACCCTTACGGCGGGTTGCAACGTGACGATGGGCTTGTCATGGCTTTTGGTGGCAGGTAACGTGAGGCGCAGGTACACGTTGGCGTTGCGCACGATTTCAACGTGTTTGTGCTTCAGTGTTTTGATGTCACTGGGTCTGATGAAGCTGTTGACCATGAAGCCAACCACCCACGCCAGATCGGGCGGCATTGTGTAGTCTGATTGGCGCAGACCGTGTCGTACGCGCAGGGTATGGGCGTCGTCTGGCGCGGGCTGCCCACACAATGCCCGGCTGGTACGCAGCAGTTGCCAATACTCGGTGGGCGTGAACGGTCCGCGTGAGTTGGTTTGTGCTTTGACCTTGGGAAACTCTGGTAGGTTCTGAAGGGCACCCAAAGATACCGCTGCCGATAACACCTTACGGACCGCAATTAGGTATTGGCTCACCGTGATCGAAGAGAATCGCTCACTCAGTGAGTGCGTGAAACGCTGCAGGCGTGCGTAGTTAACATCGGTAACCGCGTAGTCGCCCAGTGCCGGCAGAATCACGCCCTCTAAACGATTACGTAGGACCTGCAGACTACCCAACGTGTATTCCCGCCTGTCAACGCGCGCTTGTTCGTTACGCAGCAAATGGTCGGCATAAACCACGAATGGCGGCGTTAGCGCTGGGGCATCTGGCGTCCAACCATTGGCCATAGCAGCTGCTGTCGCAAAGTGTTGTTATGCGTAACGTTTGCTGCGCAAATTGGTACGCATATCCTTCAGGCGGGGTAACAATTGCGCGCCGTCCATGCGCAATGCGACCAGGGTCGCGAGGATGTCGATGATGGTGAGGTGCAGCAGACGCGAGGTCATGGGGCTGTAGCGGTCGTAGCCCTCGGGGTGGTCGGCGGCTAAGTGGATGTGCGCGGCGCTGGCCAGCGGTGAGCCGCTGCTGGTGATGCAGATGGTGGTGGCGCCGTGTTTGCGGGCGATGTCGGTGGCGTCCATCAGGTCGCGGGTGCGGCCGGAGTTAGAGATGACGACCACGCAGTCGCCTGGCCCCATCATCGAGGCGCTCATGACTTGCATGTGGCCGTCGCTGTAGGCCACGGTTGACACGCCCAAACGGAAAAATTTGTGCTGCGCGTCTTGCGCCACGATGCCGGAGTTACCAGCGCCAAAAAATTCGATCCGCTTACCCAGTACGCAGGTGTTGAGAAGCGCACCAGCCGCCTTCTCGATGGCTGCGGTCGAGGCGTCGTTGCGGTACTTCAAAAAGGCGGCTACGTTGTTGTCGATAACCTTCACCAAGACGTCATTGACTTTGTCGTCGAGGTCGACACTGCGGTGGATAAAGGGCACCCCCTCGCTGACGGTACCGGCCAATTTCAACTTGAAATCACTCAGGCCGTCGTACCCCATGCTGCGGCAGAAGCGCACCACCGTCGGCTTGCTGACATGGGCGCGGGCTGCTAACTCGGTTACAGGCAAACTGGCAAAACTGCGGGGATCCAGCAACACGAGTTTTCCCACGCGTTGTTCTGCAGGGGCCAGTGAAGAAAGAGAGGCGGTGATCCGGTCGAGCATGGTTTTTTGGTGCGCTAAAATTGACACAAGTTACAATATTGACGGTGTCGTAACTGTAACTTTATTCCATCTTGCCCACAACTGAAAGTCACAAATGAATCAGCTCGAAGCCCTGAAACAGTTCACAACCGTCGTTGCCGATACGGGGGATTTTCAGCAAATCGCGGCCTACGCACCACAAGACGCCACCACGAATCCCTCCCTCATTTTGAAGGCGGTGCAGATGCCCGCCTATCAACCGCTGTTGGCCAAGGCCGTCGCGGAAGCTAAATCGGCTGGCAATGGCACAGCCACCGTTGACGCGGTGATGGATGTGCTGCTGGTGGGTTTTGGCTGTGAAATTTTGAAGCTGATCCCCGGCCGCGTATCGACTGAGGTGGATGCCCGCTTGAGCTTTGATAAAGCCGCCACGGTCGCCAAGGCGCGCCAGCTGATGGCGCTTTATAACGCCGCGGGTATTGGCAATGAGCGCATCTTGATCAAGATGGCTTCGACGTGGGAGGGCATTCAAGCCGCGGCCACGCTGGAAGCGGAAGGTATCCATACCAACCTCACGCTGTTGTTCTCTTTTGCCCAAGCGGTGGCCTGTGCGGATGCCAAGGTTCAGTTGATTTCGCCCTTCGTGGGCCGCATTTATGACTGGTACAAAAAGCAGGCGGGCGCTAACTGGGACGAGCCGGCCAATGCCGGCTCGAATGACCCCGGCGTCCAATCAGTGGCCCGTATCTACGCCTACTACAAGCGCCATGGCGTTGCGACCGAGGTGATGGGTGCGAGCTTCCGCAATGCCGGGCAGATCCGGGCGCTGGCGGGCTGTGATTTGCTGACCATCAGCCCTGACCTGCTGGCCCAATTGCGCGATGCAACGGAGCCCTTGCCGCAAGCGCTCAATGCCGCACAGCCCGCTGACTTGGGCTTTGCCGAAGACCACACACGGACCACATTGTCGGAAGCTGCGTTCCGCTTTGCGCTTAATGAAGACGCCATGGCAACCGACAAATTGAGCGAGGGTATTCGTGCGTTTGTCAAAGATACGCATACCCTCGAAGCCCTCATCAAATCAGCGCTGTAAGCGCGCCTCTTGTTGCGCCTCGGCCCAAAGCTGTGGCGCAACATGCGTGAGGTAGGCGGTTTGCGCGGCTTTCATGCAATCGTTGTATCGTGCGGTGGCCACCCACGCCCCGATCGCCAGCGGGAGGCCCGTACTGGCGCCGATCAGCACACTGAGGTTGTTGGCGGTGGCGCCGTCCCCCAGCGAACCCAGGGTGCACAAGTCAGCGGCACGCGCTTGGGCCCGTTGGTTGGGGCGCAGCGCCAGATGATTCGCATAAGCCACTTTGATCGCCGTAAAGCCGACCAAGGTGAGCGGGCTTGGCGATGCCCCTAACAGGGGGTTCAGTTCCTTAGCGCCGCCTGCTAAGGCCAAAGCGGTGCTGACGCCGTCTGTGGTGACGCCCTGTTTTGCGAATCGACTTGAAATATCAGGTGCCAGAGCAGGCCCGGTGGCCCATGCGGCACGCAATTTCGCTTTGAATAAAAGCTTTGCATTCGCCTGATGCGCGACGCTCGCCGTTGGTGCGCTGTGTGCGTTGAAAGCCACTAAAAACCCGATGGCCAGGGTGATGAATACTTTGCGGTTCATGCGGTGATCTGCCTAAAAATGAAAATAAATACAAGTCCCAACAACGGGGCGTAAATCAATTTTCAAAAGCAGACACCGCGGCTACAAGCCGGCGAAAGTTCATTTATTTCGCGGTTTACTACATCGTTCGGCGTAGAAAAAAAGCGTCCTTACATCGAAGGGCAGCAGTTATTAATTCGCTATATTTTTTTCGGCTGGCGTTTGCCTTCTCTACTGCATCGTTGATGTCCCAAAACGCATCACTAGCAAACCGATCAGTACACAATCGTTTAGTTCACAAGGCCTCAACAAAGGTATTCAAACGCGATGAACAGACGTAAAAAAACCCGCAAGGGCCGAGGCCCTGCGGGTTGACTGCTCGTGTGACGAGCGGTGGGTAATTACATACCCATGCCGCCCATACCACCCATGCCGCCCATGCCACCCATGTCGCCGCCGCCCATTCCGGGCGCGTCATCTTTCGGGGTCTCAGAGACCATGCACTCGGTTGTCAGCATCAAGCTGGCAACTGAGGCTGCGTTTTGCAGCGCGGTGCGGGTCACTTTCGTGGGATCCAAAATACCCATTTCGATCATGTCGCCGTAGGTGTCGTTTGCGGCGTTGAAGCCGAAGTTACCCTTGCCTTCCATGACCTTGTTGATCACCACGCTGGGCTCGCCACCGGCGTTGGCAACGATCTCGCGCAGAGGTGCTTCGATGGCCTTCAACACCAGCTTGATACCGGCGTCTTGGTCAGCGTTGTCACCCTTGATTTCGCCTGCGTTCTGACGGGCGCGCAGCAAAGCCACACCACCACCAGAAACAACGCCCTCTTCAACGGCTGCACGGGTGGCGTGCAACGCGTCTTCAACGCGGGCCTTCTTCTCTTTCATTTCGACTTCGGTTGCCGCGCCAACTTTGATCAACGCCACACCGCCGGCCAACTTAGCCACGCGCTCTTGCAGCTTCTCGCGGTCGTAGTCGCTGGTCGCTTCTTCGATTTGAACGCGGATTTGCTTCACACGTGCTTCGATGTCGCCTGCGTCGCCAGCACCGTCGATGATGATCGTGGCTTCTTTGCCCACTTCAACGCGCTTGGCTTGACCCAGGTCAGCCAAGGTCACTTTTTCGAGTGTCAGGCCAACTTCTTCAGCGATGACTTTACCGCCAGTCAGGATGGCGATGTCTTCCAACATGGCCTTGCGGCGATCGCCGAAGCCAGGCGCCTTAACAGCGACCACCTTCAAGATACCGCGGATGGTGTTCACAACCAAAGTCGCCAAGGCTTCGCCATCGACGTCTTCAGCAATGATCAGCAAGGGGCGGCTTGACTTGGCAACTTGCTCCAATGTGGGCAACAGGTCACGGATGTTGCTGATCTTCTTGTCGTGCAACAGCACGTAAGGGTTCTCAAGCAACGCAGCCTGCTTCTCGGGTGAGTTCACGAAGTAGGGTGACAGGTAGCCACGGTCGAATTGCATACCTTCGACAACTTCCAACTCGTTTTGCAGTGACTTGCCGTCTTCAACGGTGATCACGCCTTCTTTACCAACCTTGTCCATGGCTTCGGCGATGATTTGACCGATTGACTCGTCAGAGTTTGCAGAGATCGTACCGACCTGCGCGATTTCTTTGTTGGTCGTCGTGGCTTTGCTGGACTTCTTCAGCTCTTCGATCAAGCGAATAACGGCTTTGTCGATACCGCGCTTCAGGTCCATGGGGTTCATGCCTGCGGCGACATACTTCATGCCTTCGCGAACGATTGACTGGGTCAAAACGGTTGCGGTGGTGGTACCGTCACCGGCGTTGTCGCTGGTGCGTGAGGCCACTTCCTTGACCATTTGCGCGCCCATGTTTTGCAACTTGTCTTTCAGTTCGATTTCTTTCGCAACTGACACACCGTCTTTGGTCACGGTGGGGGCGCCGAATGAGCGCTCGAGGACCACGTTACGACCCTTGGGGCCCAAGGTTACTTTCACAGCGTTGGCCAGGATGTTGACACCCTCAACCATGCGAGCACGGGCTTCGCCGCCAAAGATTACGTCTTTTGCTGCCATTTTCTAGATTCCTTTAAATATGTGTTTTTCTGAAGTGCGATCGTCGCGTTGGTTCAATTAAGAAACCACAGCGAACAGGTCGTCTTCCTTCATGACCAACAGCTCGTCGCCGTCAACCTTGACGGACTGGCCGCTGTACTTGCCAAACAAGACGCGGTCACCAACTTTCACGGACATTGCAGAGACTTCGCCCTTGTCGTTGCGCTTGCCGGGGCCGACAGCCAACACTTCACCTTGGTCGGGCTTTTCTGCCGCGTTGTCAGGGATGTAAATGCCAGAAGCGGTTTTGGTTTCGACTTCCAAACGCTTAACGATCACGCGATCGTGCAACGGTGTGAGTTTCATGATTTCTCCTTAGAGAGTAACGACGTTGATAAAAATTGCCCCGGGGCTTCAGCCCTGGGTGCGGAACCTGAACGACCAAGGTCTGTCAGTTCGACAAGCCATTGTTAGCACTCAAGTCCGTCGAGTGCTAATGATAAGGGCGAAAAATGGCATTTCAAGGGCTGGGGTTAAAAATCAACCCCTGAGAAGGGGCTTAACCGCCCAAGTGGAGACTTTGTAAGTCTTTTTGATAACCCTGAT
>Ga0208931_1000534_pt1 | contig 11908 bp, 10 predicted proteins | sample Colrivmet1555B02_FD_187668 | JGI IMG/M metagenome (GOLD analysis project Ga0208931, IMG submission 187668) | Estuarine microbial communities from the Columbia River estuary - metaG 1555B-02 (SPAdes) (version 2) | ecosystem: Environmental > Aquatic > Marine > Intertidal zone > Estuary | place... | reverse complement strand
TACCTTTTCCAAAAACCTGATGTTAAAGCAAGATTAGATGCTATCGACCCATCTTTATATAGAGATTACTTAGGTATCATGGCAATCAATGATTTCATGTATTTTAGTATGGAACAGATGATTGAAATGATGAGTCAAACAGGACAAGGAGTCGCTGGTAAAGTTGAATTGAAAGATAACGATGATGAGGGAGAAGAAGGTGAAGAAGGAGAAGAAAAACCAGATACAAAAATTGTTGCTGAAGGTATGATTTTCCCTATTTTATGCCACGAAATCATTAAAGGAATTGAAGAAGGTAAGGGAAGACATGGTCTACCTAAAGACCCTTCATTACGTCAAAAAGTTCAAGGGCAAGTAGATGTTTTATCTAACGAACCAATGCAACTTAGAATAGGCCCTGAAATTGTAGAAAAAATTAGGTTAGCATTACCTGATGAAATGTACGAAGAATCAAATAAGGGTTTGATAAACTGGTTTCATACTTTACTGTACCAAATACCAGCTCAAGAATTTTTAGAAGTTATTGGACAAGCTATATCAGAAGACCAATCAAAAGTTAAAAAAGCAACCGCAAGATTTAAGGAGATAATGAGAGAAGCACAACAATTAAAAAGTGACTTTGAAGATTATCAAGAAGAAGAAGGTTCGGACTTGGACAACTATGGTGGTGGTGGTGACGATGATGATGACGATGACGATGGTTTAGACGATTTCTTGGGTAGTTTAGGTATTTCGAGACCTAAATAACCTAACTCTTGTGAATAGAGAACAATTAATTATAGAAGTAACGAAGTGTATGAGGAATACTCCTTACGCACTTCGTACTTATTTACAGACCTACGATAACACCGTATCCAAATACGTTCCGTTAGACTTATTCCCCGACCAAGTTTCCCTTATAGAAGACTACGATAACTACAATGAAAATGTTGCCTTGAAATACAGACAGGCAGGGGTTTCAACAGTTACCGCCGCTTGGATATCAAAACGACTAGCCTTCGCCAGAAAAGAAAAACCAGAAAAAGTTCTGATTATTGCAAACAAATTAGATACTGCAGTAGAGATGGCAAATAAGGTTAGAGGATTTACCGAACAATGGCCTGCATGGGTTGGTGCTGGATTCTCTCAAGAAAAGAACGCCCAAAGACATTTTAAATTAACTAACGGATGTGAAGTTAAAGCCGTTGCAACATCACGAGATGCCTTGAGGGGTTATACCCCAACCATCCTAATATTTGACGAGGCCGCGTATATTGAAGCTGATGGAGATTTCTGGGCGGCTTGTATGGCGTCCCTATCTACAGGGGGTAAAGTAATTGTAGTTTCAACTCCAAACGGATACGATGCGATTTACTATGAAATCTATGACCAATCATTGAGAGGCATGAACGATTTCAAGGTCACTGAAATGTTTTGGCATCGTGACCCACGATATACAAAAGACCTATATATGGTTAAGACCAATGATTTGGTTCATTTCCTTTTGAATAGAGAAGAATACAATATTGATGATGTTGTTGTTGACCTATCTATGGAAAATCCATATGAAAGAGACCACTCAGTAGTTACCGATTATATTGAACAAGGGTACAAACCATGTTCGTCTTGGTTCGAAGGGATGGTTAAAAAATTAAAATACGATAGACGTAAAGTGGCTCAGGAGTTGGAATGTAACTTCTTGGGTTCAGGTGATAACGTATTTGATTCTGAAATGATGTTAGACATATCTAAAAACCAAGTTAAAGACCCAATTGCAAAAATGATGGGTGGAGGACTTTGGATTTGGAAAGAACCTGTTAACGGACATAAGTACGTTATGGGTGTCGACGTATCAAGAGGAGACTCCGAGGATTTCTCGTGTGTTCAAATTATTGATTTTGATACAAGGGAACAAGTGTTAGAATACGTCGGTAAGGTACCTCCTGACATCCTGGCGGAGATTGCTTACAAATGGGGTACAATGTACAACGCATACTGCGTAGTCGATTTAACGGGAGGTATGGGGGTTGCAACCGCTAGAAAAATGCAAGAAATGGGATATCAAGCGGGAATGTATGTTGACAACGTAGATACTACAAACAAATGGAAATACGACCCTAAGATAAATGAAAAAATACCTGGTATTAACTTTAACAGTAAAAGGGTTCAAATTATTTCATCATTTGAAGAATCTATGAGACATAAGTTCAGAATTTATTCAAATAGGCTTTATAACGAAATGAATACATTTGTTTACATTAACGGTAGACCTGACCACCAAAAAAATCATCACGATGACTGTATCATGAGTATTTCTATGGCGATATATGTTGCGGAGAAGTCATTTCAATCTTTAGAAAAAGTTGTGAACCATACCAAAGCGATGTTAAATTCATGGTCAAGTGTTATGAATGAGAATAAAAATACTTCGGATTACTTCAACCCGATGGTACCACAAATGGGTAGACAAAACCCTATTAATCAAGGCCCAAGTCGAGCCGATTACGAAAAATATAGGTGGTTATTTGGTGCGTAATAACTATTTATATTATCAAGGTAATAAGTAAATTTACATTATGGCAGAACAGAATATGACGGTTTGGCAAAAACTGTCGCAAACATTTGGACCGAACTCACTCTTACAACAGGATTATCCAACTTTTAAGTTTGATAAGAAGGAACTTTTGCGCACCAAAAGTAGAGAGGAATACGAGAAGGAAAAACTACAGGCACAACAAACTTTTTATTTAACAAATCAATGGGCTAAGGTTGAAAACAATCTTTACTCACAAGCGATTTATTATGAACCATCAAGGTTATCTGCACAGTATGATTACGAGTCAATGGAGTATACTCCTGAGATTTCAGCAGCGTTAGATATCTACGCCGAGGAATCAACAACAACTAACGAAGATGGATTTATTTTACAAATCTATTCTGAGTCAAAAAGAATAAAAGGTGTATTAGCCGATTTATTTAATAACAACTTAGACATTAACACCAACTTACCAATGTGGACAAGAAACACTTGTAAGTACGGTGACAATTTTATTTACTTGAAATTAGACCCTGAGAAAGGAGTGGTTGGTGTACAACAGTTACCAACAATTGAAATCGAAAGACATGAGGTAGGTGCGAGTGGAAAAATTTCAACAGACATTACAAAAGAATTAGACAAGGACAAAAAAGCCCTTCACTTTACTTGGAAGAATAAAAACATGGAATTCCAATCATGGGAAATTGCTCACTTTAGATTATTAGGTGACGATAGAAAACTCCCTTACGGTACTTCTATGTTGGAGAAAGCAAGAAGAATTTGGAAACAATTATTACTATCAGAAGATGCGATGTTAATTTACCGTACATCAAGAGCACCTGAAAGAAGAATGTTCAAAGTTTTCGTAGGTAATATGAATGATGATGATGTTGAGGCATACGTACAACGTGTTGCCAACAAATTTAAAAGAGAACAAATTGTAGATAATAAAACAGGTAACGTAGATATGAGGTTTAACCAAATGGCGGTTGACCAAGATTATTTTATACCTGTTAGAGACCCTGCGGCACCAGACCCAATTACAACATTACCTGGAGCAACAAACTTATCAGAGATTGCGGATATTGAGTATATCCAAAAGAAATTATTAACAGCACTTCGTGTACCTAAGGCATTCTTAGGATTTGAAGAAGTTGTTGGCGACGGTAAAAATTTAGCATTACAAGACATTAGATTTGCTCGTACAATCAACAGAATCCAAAAAAGTATGTTGGCTGAGTTAAATAAGGTTGCGATTGTTCACCTATTCTTATTAGGATTTGAAGACGAACTTTCAAACTTTACTTTAGGTCTTACAAACCCATCAACTCAAGCAGATTTATTAAAAATTGATGTTTGGAAAGAAAAAGTATTATTGTATAAAGATTTAGTATCTGACCCAGGAAATGGTATTCAAGCAACATCATCTACATGGGCTAAGAAACATATCTTTGGATGGTCTGACGAAGAAGTTCGTTTGGATTTACAACAACAAAGAGTTGAAAGAGCTGTTGGTGAAGAACTTAAAGCAACTGCAACAGTTATTACTAAAACAGGATTATTTGATAACATAGACAAATTATACGGAAGTGCAACAGGTTCAACACCTGCGGCAGGAGCTGCAACAACGCCAGGAGGAACTGAAGAGTTAGGAGCACCACCATCATTTGGAGGAGGAGCTGAACCAGCACCCGACTTAGGAGCTGAAGTACCACCAGCAGGAGGAGGAGGAGAGGCACCACCACCACCAACAGGAGAACCAGAATTAGCTCCTGAATCTAAGAAAAAAGACATGAACATTTTAATTGAAAGTAACCTAATTGAAGGAGCTCAAATGATAAATTTGGGTCAGGCACAACAATCTTTAGGAGAAATTTCAAAAGAATTGGATAAGTTATTAAATACGTAATATTTATTTGAAAACGAGCAAAATGACCTTTGGTAACATTAAATCCCTAATTGAGAACAATCTACTAGAATCCTACAAAGATGAAAAGGATTTCAAGAAGACATTGAGAGAATTCAAACACAACGTGTTGAGTAATAAATCTATGTCAAAAGCGTATGCTTTATATGACCAATTGAGTAAACCTCAAGGGTTAAATGAACATGATGCGAAAGAGTTTTTAGAAGAAGGGATATCGTTATTACAAAGAATTTTGCCAACAATTAAATTACCAAAAACAATTTCTGAATCAGTTAAAAATAGTTATGCCGATATCGATACATTGGTTTACACTCAAAAAACAGATTTAAAGGAAAGAATAAATGCTAAGAAAAATATCATTTCAATTATTACTTTAAAAACTGAAACAGTTAAAGAATCTATCAATATTCCTATTAAATCTATGGTGAATATTGCAAACCAAACTTTGAGAAATTACCTTGATACTTTAGATGAAAATTCTAAAAAAGAATTTATTCAAATTGTGTCTGAAGATACGAAAACTCTTGAAACTAAATTTGAGACTATTCGTGAAAGTGCTATCACTAAACTTCAAACAATATTAGAAAATGAGAAGGAATCTGATATTAAAACAAGAATTTCTGAAACCATCAACCAATTAAAGGATGAAAAATTTGACCAAATGAATTTTTTAAGATTAAAAAATCTCGAGGAATCAATCTAATAGGTCTTTCTTTTTCTGAATATACTTAGCTTTTAAAATCTGTGTTCTTTTGAGTACAGATTTTTTTGTATATTGTTTTTTCTCTTTTAACTTTTGAGTTTGTTTGGTCTTAATGACTTTAGATTTTAATGTTTTTAGGGCTCTCTCGATATTGTCCCCACTCTTAATGTTTACGATTATCATAATGATTTAAAAATTTTTTGACTATTAGGTATAAATACTCTATTCTTTTATAGAAAATAAACATACATAATCATGAACATTAATGAAAAAAGGAAAAAGTGTAAAGTTAAATTTATACAATCCAATTAAATCAGTCTACGGAACTGTCGATTCAAAAAACCTAAAATCAGTCTACATAAACATACAATCATGGGTGACCCCAAAACAAGAATACGATAATTGGAATAGAGTTGTCTCTAACTTAGGTAGAGAAATTAAACATTCGGTATTCGAATCAATAAACCAAAAATTATTTCAAGAAAAAAGTATCGTAGATTTAGACCTACGAACGAGTGGAATTTCCCACGGTAAAAAATCTTTCTTTAACTTAGAAATTAATTTATACACCAATTCTGAAATGGATTTTAAGTCCGTGGAAATCAAAGATTCCATTAAAACTATAGTCAAATCTATATTCAGAAATAACATTCAACAAAACAAATACTTCGAATTTTCAACCTCAAAAAAGACAGATGACCAATAAACTATCGAGAACGGTATATTTATCTTAAAAGATTAGATGAAAAATTTAAGAATATTAGAGGCAAGCGAATTAGGTCACGGTATCTTAGTCGAGGCTGACGCGGGTTGGGTATCACCTAAAGATTCTCGTAATGAAAAAATGTTGAGAGAAGCTAAAGATATGGACTATAGAAATCCATTTGAGTTTTATGCTGTTTTACAAAAATATGATACTCCAAATAGAAACGGTAGAACTTATCCTGAAAGAATTCTTAAAAGAGAAGCCGAAAATTATAAAAAGGCAATTGATAAAGGATTGTCAACTTCAGAACTTAACCACCCTGAATCTTCATTAATTGACTTAGATAGAGTAGCCCATTTAATTACAGAGATTTGGTGGGAAGGAAACATCTTAATGGGTAAGTTAAAATTATTAACTTCACCAGGATTCCACGAAAGAGGTATCGTATCAACTAAAGGAGACCAAGCGGCAAACTTAATGAGACAAGGTGTTACCATGGGAGTTTCTTCAAGAGGTGTTGGTTCACTTAAAAAGGTTGGAGAAAGAAATGAAGTACAAGATGACTTTGAATTAATTTGTTTTGACTTAGTATCATCTCCATCTACACCTGGTGCTTATTTATTTTCAAACCCTGAAGATAGAACAAAATATGAGGAAAACTTAGAAGAAGAAAAAAAACATAACCAAACTAATGGATATGTTGAGAAGTCGGTTGACTTAATGAAAAAATTAAACGATTATTTAGGAAAATAATAAAACATGGAAGAAAAATATTTTGTAGCGAAAATTCAGTACGATTTACCTGATGAGAACACAGGTAAAATTAAAAAAATTAGAGAAGAAAAATTAGTTAAAGGTTACTCAGTGACAGATGTTGAGTCAAAAGTTACTAAGAAATACGAAGGGTTCACCAATGATTGGAGAATCACATCGGTTTCAGAAAGTAAAATTGATGAAGTCATTGAATAATTAATTTAAAAAGCAATTTAATAAAAGTGGTCCATGTGACCACTTTTTTTGTTTGGTAGATATTTATAAATAAAAATAATATGAACTTCTTAGTAAATTTAGGTAGTGGGGTAACCCAAGAGCAAAGGATAGTTAACGCCTCTTCATGGTCAACATGTTTGGCCTATTGTGAAGGTACAGGATTAACTATTGTGTCAATCCAATCATTACCCTCATCAAATATTGTACAGCTAAGTACTGAAACTACTGACTGTTATCAAGGAACAATCAAAGTTAATGGTGTCGCAAGTCAATATTTTGTATGGGCAAATAGTTTTGATTCCTTTAATACATGGTTTGAATCTTTAACAAATCCCGTGTTACAAAACATACAATTTTCAAATAAACTTTACGTAACGGTATAACCAAAATGATTTTTTTTCATTTTGACACTATTTATTAGTTAAAATAACCAATTTTTTCATGCAAGAAAATAAATCATTAGTACAGGAGGCACTCATTCAAATGAAAAACGTTGAAGAGGCTATTGCCGAAAATGCAAAAGGAATACTTGCTTCAACTATGAAGGAAGAAATCAATCAATTAGTAAAAGAATCTCTATCAGAGCAAGACGAAGATGAGGTTGATTTAGATGTAGATATGGAAGACGATGACTCAGAAGAGTTTGATGTTGACATGGATACTGATAACGAAGATGAAATGGACATGGATTTTGACATGGACATGGATTCTGAAGAAAGTCCAATAGATTTAACTGACGCTTCTGACGAAGAAATTTTAAAAGTTTTCAAAGCTATGGGTGAAGAAGACGGAATCATCGTTAAAAGAGATGGTGACAATATTCACTTAACTGATAGCGAAACTGATGAAGAGTATTTGGTTAAGCTTGGTGAGTCTGAAGAAGACACAAATTTAGATGAAACTATGTATGTAGATGAAATCGATGAAATGGACGTTGATACAGAAGATGTAATTAACGCTATTTTTAGTAAAGACGGTGACGCTTCAGATATTGAAGTAGACCAAGATGAAGAAGTTATGTACGAAATTGAATTCGAGGAAGAAGACGAAGACGATGACGACATGATGGAACAAGAAGACGATGACGACATGATGGAACAAGAAGACGATGACGACATGATGGAATCAGATGATGATGACATGATGGAAGAAGACGACGACGATGACATGATGGAAGAAGAGGAAGAAGATTTGGACGAATCTTACAACCAAAGAAGAGCTGTTAGAGAAGCGAAATCAACAATTAAACCTAAAGGTGTTGGAATTGGGTCTGGACCAAAATTCACTTATAAAGATAAAGCTAAAGGCGGATTCGATGATAAGAAGAAAGAAGGACCAAAATCAGTTGGTACTGGTAAACCAAAATTCGAATACAAGAAAGGCGAAAATATGGAAGGAAGTTCCAAAGTTGTTAAGGCAGAAACAAAAGAAGGTGCTCACGGAATGAACAAGGGTGATAAATCTAGAACCATGAAAGGTAAAGAAGATTACACTACTAAAAAAGGTGACACTTTAAAAAGAAAAGCTTTCGAAAAGGAAGAAACTAAAGAAGCTGCTAGAACTTATGGATTTGGTTCTAAAGAAGGTAGAGGACTAAGAAAAGGTATTACTAACAATAGAAATTATGTTTACGGTAATAACGGAGTAAAAGTTGAATCTACTAAAGAAGAGGTTAACATGTTGAGAGAAAAGAATGAAGAATACAGAAAAGCGTTAAATATTTTCAGAGAAAAGCTTAACGAAGTTGCTATCTTCAACTCAAACTTAGCATATGCAACTAGATTGTTCACTGAACATTCGACTACTAAAAAAGAAAAAATAAATATCTTAAGAAGATTTGACGATGTTGAAACTTTAAGAGAATCTAAAAATCTTTATCAGTCAATTAAAGGTGAATTATCTAAAACTGACACAAAAACAATGAACGAGTCAGTTGGAACAAAATTAAACAAACAAGTTTCAACAGGTTCTTCAACTACACTAATTGAATCAAAAACTTACGAGAATCCTCAATTCATGAGAATGAAAGATTTGATGAGTAAATTAGGGTAATAAATAAATTAATAAAAAACAAAATACATTTTAAAATGGGAGCATTATTAGAATCAGGTCTTGTTGGTAACATCGGGTTAAAACACCTTAAAGTTATCAAAGAAGACACAATCAACAAATGGGACAAATTAGGATTCTTAGAGGGTCTTAAAGGTCACATGAGAGAAAACGTTGCACAACTTTATGAAAACCAAGCATCGTATTTAATTAACGAAGCATCATCTACTTCTGATACAGGAGCATTTGAAACAGTGGTTTTCCCTATCGTTAGACGTGTATTCTCTAAATTATTAGCGAACGACATCGTTTCTGTACAAGCTATGAACTTACCAATTGGTAAATTATTCTACTTCGTACCTAACATTCAGGCTTACCAACCAGGTACTTCTGAGCACTACGCACCTTATGGTTCTCCGAACCAAGCTGTAGGTCAAACACCAAACAGTGGTTATGACTATAACAACACTAAAGACCTTTACGATAGATTCTACGAAGGTAACGAACCAGCTTTAGACCCACCAGGTTTATTTGACTATTCTAAAGGACAATACTCAGCTATTACAACTGAGGTTGGTACTGTAGCTTGGTTAGCTGACCAATTAGTTCCTTCAGCTTATACTGTAGGTAACTATAGAAAAGTTCTTATCATTATGTCAGGTTTTGCATCTGATGGAGCTGGTAAATTAATCGGTCCTGATGGTCAACCAATGGACAACGAAGCTTTCTTATCTGATTTAACAGTTTACGGTTCTGCCGCAAACGTTTACACTTCAGGAAATACAAACAACGCTTACTTATTCAGAGTTGTAACTCAAAGATACGGTAAAGGTATTGTTCAGTATGGTAACAACAACTCTACATTAGTATTCCCTAACAGTAAAACTGATGGTGGTCAATATGACAACATTTGTGACGCTCAAGGATATATCTATTTAGAGGTTGATTTACAAGTTCCTGCTGAAGTAGGTTCTGGTTCAATGGACGGATATACAGGTTCTACTTTTGAATCTACAGCAGCAGCAAATAACGCTTTTACAGCGACTTACAGAATCTACAAAAACTTAGAGTTTGAAGATAAAATTGGTGAGGTTTCTTTTGACCTTATGTCTGTAACAGTTTCTGTAACTGAAAGAAAATTAAGAGCACAATGGTCTCCAGAAATGGCACAAGACGTTGCAGCTTTCCACAACATCGATGCTGAAGCTGAATTAACAGCTTTATTATCTGAGCAAGTTGCGGCTGAAATCGACCGTGAAATCTTAAGAGATTTACGTAAAGGTGCAGCATGGAACTTACGTTGGGATTACAATGGATGGAAGAGACTGGGTTCTAACGCAGTTCCTTACACTCAAAAAGACTGGAACCAAACGTTAATCACAGCGATTAACCAAATTTCTGCTCAAATCCACAAATCTACATTAAGAGGTGGAGCTAACTGGATTGTTGTTTCTTCTGAAATTTCTGCAATCTTCGACGATTTAGAATATTTCCACGTATCAAACGCAGCTCCTGAGCAAGACCAGTACAACATGGGTATTGAAAGAGTTGGTACTTTAGCAGGTCGTTACCAAGTGTACAGAGACCCTTACTTCCCAGCTAACCAAGTGTTAATGGGTCACAAAGGAACATCTTTGTTAGACACAGGTTACATCTACGCACCGTACGTACCTCTACAATTAACTCCTACAATGTACAATCCATTCAACTTCACTCCAATCAAAGGTATCATGACTAGATACGCTAAGAAAATGGTGAACAACCGTTTCTACGGTAGAATCACAGTTGATGGTGTAAGAACATTTGACTTGAGAGAATTAAGATAATCATTATCTTATATATTACTAAAAGGGTTCCCAATGGGGACCCTTTTTTTATTGTGGGATATTTATTAATATGATTAAACAGAATTGGAATATAGAGACTGAAGAAGTTAAAAGAATATTGATGATGCATGAGAATGCAACAAAAAATTTATATTTAATTAACGAACAACAAAAAGTTAAGGTTGGAGAAAAAACAACTACTACAGGTAAAGAAATTTCTTTAGATAAAAAATCATTTCCATCAGGATTATATTCTATTGAAAAATTAGGTGAGGGTAAGAAAGATTTAGACACAAAATTACAAGAGATTGCCACTTTTGCCAAAGCAAATGACGGAACTCAAGTTAATATTCAAATTGAAGTTGGAGAATCTAAGGTAACTAATTTTGATAATGAATTAAAAAAACCTTTAGCTCAAGGAGCATTAGCCCAATTAAGAGGAGAAAAATTACAACAATATTTAACTAACTATTTTCAAGGGTTAGTTGAATCAGGGTATTTGACGACAATGCCAAACATACCTCCAGCCCAAACAAATGTACAACTTGGAACTCAAAAATATGACTACGTTAAAGGTAAAGATGACCCAAAAGATGTAAAATATTTAGAAGACCAATACGTTAAATTTAAAATTAGTTTATCAGCAACTAAAACAGAAGATGTTTATGATTGTTTAGTTAATTTAGTAATTGACGTAAGTTACTACGATACACGAGATAAAAGATTCCCGTGTAGAGGGGGACACAACTGTAACAATGCGGAATTTGGAGTTTATTTGGACAGTATTTTATTAGGAATTGCTAATCTTAATAATGTTGGATGTGAAGCTGAATTACCTAATAATCCTAAAGCTTGCGACAGAACCGCCCAATTTAGAGTTACTAATGACATGGTTCAAAAAATTGTTACCAATCCAAAATGGAACAAAAAAACATTAATCCTTTCAACAAATTGTATTTCAAGCTCAAATTGCCATACTTCAGTACAAGAAGTTCGAATTGTTAATGGAGAGGGGGCTGAAATCTATCACGATTGTGTTAACCCACAAGCGGCGAGAGGAAATACTTCTCAAAAAATATTAGCGGTGTTAGATAAATGTGGAATGCCAATAAAAGGAACTGTATTAGATAATGTTAGTCCTGAAGAAATGATGTCATTATCAGATGCAGTAAAATCCGAGAATAACGAAAAG
>Ga0208931_1000512_pt1 | contig 12286 bp, 12 predicted proteins | sample Colrivmet1555B02_FD_187668 | JGI IMG/M metagenome (GOLD analysis project Ga0208931, IMG submission 187668) | Estuarine microbial communities from the Columbia River estuary - metaG 1555B-02 (SPAdes) (version 2) | ecosystem: Environmental > Aquatic > Marine > Intertidal zone > Estuary | place... | reverse complement strand
CAGCGCCCGCCGCCGCCGAGCCCCTGAAAGTCGCATTCGCCTACGTCGGCCCCGTGGGTGATGGTGGGTGGACTTTTGCCCATGACCGTGCGCGCGCAGCCGTCCAGGCTGAGTTTGGCGACAAGATCGTCACCACGTTTGTCGAGAATGTCCCCGAGAGCGCCGACGCTGAGCGTGTAATCCGTGACATGGCGAGCCAGGGTAACAAGCTGATTTTTGGTACCACCTTCGGTTACATGGAACCTATGTTGAAAGTGGCGCCTGATTTCGCCGATGTCAAATTCGAGCACGCCACGGGTTACAAAACCGCCGGCAATATGCGCACCTACGACAGTCGCACCTATCAAGGCGCGTACATGGCGGGTGTGATCGCTGGGGCGATGACGAAGTCCAACACGCTCGGCGTGGTCGGTTCGATCCCAATTCCTGAGGTGATCCGCAACATCAACAGCTTTACCATGGGCGCGCAGTCTGTGAATCCCAAGGTGACGACCAAAGTGGTGTGGGTTGGCGAGTGGTTCAATCCACCAAAAGAGACCGAAGCAGCGCAGTCGCTGATTAACGGTGGCGCAGATGTGTTGATGCAAAACACCGACTCTTCAGCCGTGCTGCAAACGGCTGACAAGAACGGTAAGCGCGCCTTTGGTTGGGACTCTGACATGCAAGCCTACGCGCCTAAAGCGCACCTTGGGTCAGCAATCATCAACTGGGCACCTTATTACAGCAAGGCTGTAAAAGACACGCTGGACGGTACCTGGAGCACGGGTACTTCATGGTGGGGCGTTAAAGAAGGCGCCATTGACATGGTCTCCGTCGCGGACGATGTACCTGCTGACATCAAGGCCAAAGTTGATGAGATCCGCGCGGGTCTGAAAGACGGGAGCTTTGCTGTTTGGACGGGCCCCATTGTGGACAACACCGGCAAAGAGCAAGTGGCCGCTGGCGTAAAGGCAGATGACGCGTTCTTGGGCGGTATCAAGTTCTACGTCAAAGGCGTTGAAGGCCAAGTGCCCGGCAATTAAGCGGGGGTCAGCCTGACTGACAATGGCCAGCGCTTCGGCGCCTGGCCATTTTTTTACGCCTAAAATGCGAGGCAAAGGGAGTCAAAACCAATGAGTATCAAGAGCGATAAGTGGATTCGCAAGATGGCTGAATCCACGGGCATGATCGAGCCGTTCGAACCCGGCCAGGTGCGCGAGGTGGATGGCAAACGAATCATCAGCTATGGCACCAGCAGCTACGGTTACGACATCCGCTGCGCCCCGGAATTCAAGGTTTTCACCAATATCCACAGCACGGTGGTTGATCCCAAGAACTTCGATGAAAAGAGCTTTGTCGATTTCCACGGCGACTCGTGCATCATTCCGCCCAACAGTTTCGCCCTGGCTCGAACCGTCGAGTACTTCCGCATTCCGCGCAACGTGTTGACCGTTTGCTTGGGGAAAAGCACCTATGCTCGCTGCGGGATCATCGTGAATGTGACGCCCTTCGAGCCCGAGTGGGAAGGGTATGTCACCTTGGAATTTTCGAACACCACGCCGTTACCAGCTCGTATCTATGCGGGTGAGGGTTGCGCACAAGTGCTCTTTTTTGAGAGCGACGAGGTGTGTGAAGTCAGTTACAAGGACCGGGGCGGGAAATACCAAGGTCAGGTCGGTGTGACCCTGCCAAAGGCTTAATTTTCGGCTGCTTGTGGTGATTTGCCCACGGGAGCCGGCCTCAGAGGTTTCGTAGGGTCCCTGAAACGTGGGACAATCAGCGGTTACATGACCGCATCTTTCTCCGAACTGTCCTTAGCACCGTCACTGGCTAAGGCCGTTGCCCAAATGGGCTACGAAACCATGACGCCCATCCAAGCCCAAGCCATCCCCGTGGTGTTGCAAGGGCGAGACGTGATGGGCGCGGCCCAAACCGGTACCGGTAAAACAGCCGCCTTTTCATTACCGCTGTTGCAGCGTTTGCTGCGTCACGAAAATGCCTCCGTCTCACCCGCACGCCACCCTGTGCGGGCGCTGGTATTGCTCCCAACACGTGAGTTGGCTAGCCAAGTCGAGGATCAAATTCGGCAGTACGCCGCTTTTACCAAACTGCGCAGCACAGTGGTGTTTGGCGGTATGGACATCAAGCCCCAAATTGCGGCTTTGCGCCAAGGGGTCGAAGTGCTGGTTGCTACGCCGGGCCGTTTGTTGGACCACATCGAGGCTAAAACCGCGGTACTGAATCAGGTTGAGTACGTGGTGCTCGACGAGGCCGATCGCATGCTGGACATGGGCTTTGCCGACGATATTCAAGCCATTTCCAAGCAAACGCCAGCCACGCGACAAGCCCTGCTGTTTTCGGCGACCTATCCCGATACTATCGCCACACTGTCGGCCCGGCTGATGCGTCAACCGCAGATGGTGAAAGTCGACACCACCCATGACACCCATGCCATCGAGGAGTGGTTTTTCGAAGTCGAGCCCGATACCCGATTGGATGCGGTCACGCGGTTGCTAAACCACTACCAACCCACCTCCACCGTCGCGTTTTGCAACACCCGGGTGCAATGCAACGATTTGGTGCAAATTCTGCGTGCGCATGGCTTCTCGGCCCTGACGCTGCACGGCGACCTCGATCAGCGCGATCGCGATCAAGTACTGATTCAATTTGCCAACCACAGTTGTTCGGTTTTAGTGGCCACCGATGTGGCGGCACGCGGTTTGGATATTGCCGATCTCGCCGCTGTTATCAATGTCGACACCACGCCTGACCCACAGGTCTACACCCATCGCATTGGTCGTACCGGTCGCGCAGGCGCGACTGGCTTGGCTTTGAGTCTGGTCACCATGCCCGAGATGAGTCGCGTGGCACGCATCGAAGAGGTCAACAACCGTCCAGCGCGGTGGGCGAATTTGTCAACGCTTCAAGCGACGGGCAGCGCTTTGAAGGCGCCGATGCGCACCTTGCAAATCGCGGGTGGACGAAAAGAGAAAATCCGTGCGGGCGATATTTTGGGCGCCCTAACCGGCGAGGCGGGGTTCGATAAATCCGAAGTTGGCAAGATCAGCTTAGGCGAATTTTCAAGCTACGTCGCGGTTGCGGTGCCCATCGCCCAGCGGGCTTGTGACGCCCTCAACGCGGGCCGCGTGAAAGGCAAGCGCGTGAAAGTGCGCTTGCTCGATAACTGATCTCAGGCGGCTGGCCAGTCAAACATCAAACCCAGGTTTTGCACCGCCGCCCCGCTGGCGCCTTTACCCAAGTTGTCCAAGCGGGCCACCAGCAGGCTGTGGCCATGCGTGTCGTTGCCGAACACGTGGATCTCTAGGTCGTTGGTATCGGCCAGCGCCAATGCATCGAGCTTGCCGGTGTCGGCGGCATCCTCGTGCCTCACGACCCGCACAAAGCGACTGTTCCCGTAGTGCGCCTCGAACACCCCAGCCAAGCGGGCCTTGTCGGTACCCGCTGCCAGTTGGTCGCGGTGCAAGGGCAATTGCACCAACATACCTTGTGCAAAATTGCCCACGCTGGGGACAAATAAGGGGCGCGTTTGCAAGCCCGTCCACTGCATGATCTCGGGGATGTGCTTGTGGCTGAGTCCCAACGCATAAAGCTCATACGCGGGCGCACTGTTGGCTTCATAAGCCTCAATCATGGTGCGACCGCCGCCACTGTAGCCACTCACGCTGGGCAAGCAAACCGGCGTTGTCGCCGGCAGTACGCCAGCGTCAATCAGGGGGCGCAACAGGGCGATGGCACCCGTGGCGTAGCAACCTGGGTTGGCCACACGTTCCGCCTGCTGGACGGCGGCGGCCTGCGACGCACACAACTCAGGGAAGCCGTAAACCCAGCCCGGGGCGACGCGATGCGCTGTCGAGGCATCCACAATCCGCGGTGCTTTTTGACCCGCCGCTTTCAGCTCGTCCACCAACGCGACCGTCTCGCGGGCGGCATCATCGTGCAGGCACTGCACCACCGCATCGGCCTGCGCCAACAGGGCGCGTTTGGCAGCCACGTCTTTGCGCAAAGCGGGGTCGATTTGCAGCAACTGAACGTGCGGCATCGTCGCCAGACGCTCGCGAATCTGAAGTCCCGTGGTGCCGGCTTCGCCGTCGATGAAAATATTAGTCATGGCTGATATTTGGGGTTGCGGCCCGCGTCGCCGTCAGTTTGGTGAAAAATTTCTGCACTGCAACATGATACAGTCTACGGTTGGTAATTTCCTCTGACTGGCCTAGCAGGGTTGCCCCCGTTTTTGCCATAAAAGGGAAGTGATTTGTCCCTACTTTGAGAGCCCTGACATGAAGATCCACGAGTACCAAGGCAAAGAGATCCTGCGCCAATTCGAGGTGCCAGTTCCCCGCGGCATCCCTGCCTTTACAGTGCAAGAAGCGGTTGAAGCCGCACAAAAATTGGGCGGCCCTGTCTGGGTTGTCAAAGCGCAAATCCATGCCGGTGGCCGAGGCAAAGGCGGCGGTGTGAAATTGGCCCGGTCAATTGACGAAGTCAAGCAACTCGCTGGCGAGATTTTGGGCATGCAGTTGGTCACGCACCAAACCGGCCCTGAGGGACAAAAAGTTCGCCGCCTCTTGATCGAAGACGGCGCCGATATCAAGAAAGAATATTACGTGTCCGCGGTCACCGACCGCGCCAGCCAACGCGTTGCCATCATGGCTTCCAGCGAAGGCGGTATGGACATCGAAGAGGTGGCGCACAAGACGCCCGAGAAAATCATCAAGGTATTTGTCGACCCCGCAACCGGTCTGACCGCCGCGCAAGCGACCGAGCTGGCAAACGGTATTGGTGTGCCAGCGGCATCAACCGCCGCTGCGGCTGATGTGTTTCAAAAACTGTACAAATGCTACATGGACACCGACGCCTCATTGGTCGAAGTGAACCCCCTAATCCTCGAAGGCAACGGCGGCATCAAAGCGCTCGACGCCAAGTTCAACTTTGACAGCAACGCCCTGTTCCGTCATCCCGAAATCGTCGCGTACCGTGACCTTGACGAAGAAGACGCGGCCGAAGTCGAAGCCTCTAAATTTGACCTCGCCTACATCAGCCTCGACGGCAACATCGGTTGCTTGGTGAACGGCGCCGGTTTGGCCATGGCCACCATGGACACCATCAAGTTGTTCGGTGCCGAGCCCGCTAACTTCCTAGACGTTGGCGGAGGTGCCACGCCTGAGAAAGTAACTGAAGCCTTCAAGATCATGCTGAAGAACCCCAAAGTGAAGGCCATTTTGGTCAACATCTTTGGCGGCATCATGCGTTGCGACACGATTGCACAGGGTGTTATCACCGCGTGTAAGGCGGTCAACCTGGGCGTGCCGTTGGTGGTGCGCATGAAGGGTACCAACGAAGAGCTGGGTAAGCAGATGTTGGCAGAGTCTGGTCTGCCGATCATCAGCGCCGACTCCATGGCCGAGGCCGCCGAAAAAATTGTTGCTGCGGTTAAAGCCTGAGCGAAAAGGAATAAGCATGTCCATCCTGATTAATAAAGACACCAAAGTCATCACCCAAGGTATCACCGGTAAGACCGGTCAATTCCACACGGAAAAGTGCCAAGAGTACGCAAACGGCAAGAACTGTTTCGTCGCGGGTGTGAACCCCAAAAAAGCGGGCGAAAGCATTTTCAACATCCCGATTTACGGCTCTGTGAAAGAAGCGGCCAGCACCACCGGTGCAACCGTATCTGTCATCTACGTGCCGCCCGCAGGCGCTGCCGCCGCCATCTGGGAAGCGGTTGAAGCCGACCTCGACTTGGCCATCTGCATCACCGAAGGTATTCCTGTGCGCGACATGTTGGAAGTGCGTAACCGCATGGCCGCCAAAGAAGCCGCCGGTGGCAAAAAGACCTTGCTGTTGGGCCCGAACTGCCCTGGTTTGATCACGCCTGACGAAATCAAAATCGGCATCATGCCCGGCCACATCCACAAGAAGGGCCGCATTGGCGTGGTCAGCCGCTCCGGCACGCTGACCTACGAAGCGGTGGGCCAATTGACCGAGTTGGGTCTGGGCCAATCCAGTGCTGTTGGCATTGGTGGCGACCCCATCAACGGCTTGAAGCACATCGATGTCATGCGCATGTTCAATGACGACCCCGACACAGACGCCGTCATCATGATCGGCGAAATCGGTGGTCCCGATGAAGCCGAAGCCGCCCGTTGGTGCAAAGAAAACATGAAGAAGCCAGTGGTCGGCTTTATCGCTGGTGTGACCGCACCGGCTGGTAAGCGCATGGGCCATGCGGGTGCCTTAATCTCTGGTGGTGAAGACACCGCTGAGGCCAAGCTGGCCATCATGGAAGCTTGCGGTTTCACCGTGACCCGCAACCCGTCCGAAATGGGTAAGCTGCTGAAGCGCTTGCTGTAAACCGGATCGGCAGCGTCAGCATGCCGCTGGCGCGTGTTCGTGCAAAAATGGCAACGTGTTCCATGCGTTGCCATTTTTTTTGATACGTTCAATCGAAAGAAAATAACCGGTGCTTGAGTTTTTAACCCCTGAATTCTGGATCGCGGTGGGTCAAATTATCTTGATTGATATTTTGCTCGGCGGCGATAACGCGGTTGTCATCGCTTTGGCCTGTCGACAGCTGCCTGAAAACCAGCGCATGCAGGGCATCATGTGGGGCACTGTGGGCGCGATTGGTTTGCGGGTGTTGCTTATCGTTTTTGCGCTAACACTTCTGACCATCCCTTATCTGAAAATCGTTGGCGGTTTGTTGCTGGTGTGGATTGGTGTGAAGCTCATGATCCCCGATGAGGAAGGAGACCATAGCGTCGTCGATGCCAGTGACAAGCTCTGGTCAGCCGTCAAAACAGTCATCTTGGCCGACTTGGTCATGAGCATCGACAACGTCATGGCCATTGCTGGCGCCGCGCAGGGTGCTGCCGAGCATCAACAAGTGCCGCTGGTAATTTTTGGCCTGCTGGTCAGCGTGCCCATCATCGTATGGGGCAGTCAATTGGTTTTGAAAATCATGGACAGCATGCCCATTGTCATCACCTTGGGTGCAATGTTGTTGGGCTGGATTGCCGGCATCATGATTTGGACCGACCCGGTGCTGGTCGATGTGCTGCCGTCTGAGCCCCTGATGGGTTTGTCTTTGCGCCATTGGGCGGGGTTTGTCGGTGCTTGCTTGGTGTGGGTGATTGGTCGTGCGGTCATCGCAAAGCGCCCTAAACCCTTAGGGGCTTGACGTTATCTCTGAGCGCCTTAGACACCGTGCATCGTTGGTTCAACTTTGGAAACAACCCGGACACTCATTCATGCAACTTTCCAGCAACCGTAACCTTGGCTTCACCTTGATTGAATTGATGGTGGTGGTGGCCGTGGTGGGCATCTTGGCTGCAGTGGCCATTCCGCAATATCAAAACTACACCCAACGCGCGCGGTGGGCCGCCAACCTCGGCGCCATTGCCGCGTTACAAGGTACGGTCAGTGAGTGCCTCGGCCAACAAGCCAACGACATCACGTTATGCGACACGTTTGGCGAACTTGGGGTCACCAGTGGCCTGAATACCGACGGCGTCATGCCGTTGCCCCATGGCACGGTTGCCGTGCAAGCCAGCGGTGATGCCACCGCGATTCGGGTTGTTTTAACGGGCGCTGCCAATGCGGGTAATTGCATCATCACAGCCAGCTTGACGCCCGCAGAAGGAGCCCAAATGCTGCAATGGGCCCTCACGCGGGACACCACACAAACTAAATGTACCGCTGCCAACACGGGCGTTGACGCAGCAGGCTGATTCGGGCGTAAGATGCGGCTTTAATTTTTGGAGCCCAGCATGGCAAAAGGTCAGCAAAAAACAAACAAGGAATCCAAAAAGCCCAAGAAGGCCGCCGCCGCCGCCCCTGCTTTGAACAGTGCGCAAGAACCCGTGCGTGCCGTGGTCACCACATCCGTGATGCCCAAAGGCAAGGCTAAAAATAAACCGGCCTTCTAATATTTATTAGCTATTTATTTTAAAAATTAAACAATAAAAGAGTACTTATTGACTATTATGTTGTGAAGTAATCGACTTGCCTTCCGCAAGCCGTTGATTCACACATGGGGCAGGCTCTGCAAACATTCACTCGACGGGCGACGCTCAAAACCCCGGTCATCATGCGGGGGTACCTCACGCTTGATGCACTGCTGATGGCGGAGTTGGTCACTGGCGACGTCTCGCACTTACTCAAGCGAGATGCGCAGTTGTACTACGCCAGCGCCGCCTTTTTGGTGGACCCGCTTGAGGAAAAGCAAAAGGCATCATTTGTTGCCAGCATGCGGCCCGAGCACCACCCGGAGCTCCGCGAGCTCATCGCCCCCAACACGCACACACCCAACGCGCCACCGCTTTTGCACACGCATCGGTCGCGTGGCAATGTCAACGACGTGGCAATTGGACGCGCTCGCCGCAAAGAAGCGGGCAACATCCTCAACCAATACGTGGCCCACGCTGCTGCAGCCGTCGAGTGGTATGCCACCGGCCATGCCGAGCAGGTCTGGCAGGTTGTGCAAGACATCGCATTTATTGGCAAAAAGCGATCAGCGGGCTACGGCGAAATCGACGCATGGCAGGTGATCCCCGGCCACCTTGATGGCCTCACCGATGACTTCGGAGAGCCCTTGCGCCCCGTGCCGGTTGAGCGATGGCCAACCTCCGCGACGCTTATTCCCTCCGAGGCCGCATGGTGCGCCCCGTATTGGGATATTCGAAACCGAACCAAATGCTACACGCCGGAGCCACGATGAACGGCGCCGACTTCTTAATGCAACACATCGGTTATCGGTTATTGCCGAAAGCGATGCACACCGGCGATGCCGTCACCGATGCCAACGCGCTATTCAGCATCAGTTTGCCCCTACACACCGGAAAAACACTCCGGCTTTCCAGTTGCTGGTGGGTGATCACACCCGATGCAACGTACACCAGCGTTAAGGCCATCCCCGAGACCGGCGCCATTCAGGGGCAGTTGCGGCAGGCCGTCATCTTGTCATCCCTAAAAACGGGATTGCCCCTCTTGATCCTCGCGATTGGCAAGAGCCCCATTTACGCACGCGACCTCTTTGTGACCTACGACCCACGCGCAACGCGCTATTGCAGCGATCGCAGTTTGCGCACCGTTGATTCAACTCTGGAGAAGTGGTGGACACCTTAATCAGCAAGCCCATCCAGCTGTGCGGCTATGCGCTGCACCGCTTGGTTGCGCAACATCAAAACGGTGCGCCAGCGCTCTGGCGTGACGAGGGTGACACCGTGCGAATTCGCTCGCGTGACGCCTGTCCGCCCACCTACGTCGCAGGGCAACTGTTGGGCTTTGTCACATTGGCGTGTGTGTCGTTTGGTAGCAAACACCGGTACCTGCCGGTCGCCGATTGGCGTGGTCGCAAAGCGTGGCTGGAGGCACAGGGCATCAAACACGGTTTCGAGGTGGTTGGGGTGCACGCCCAGGGTGGCATGCAAACCGTGACCACCCATGACGGTCGCCACTTCACCATTGATGCCACGCAATTCACGGGCTTGCTGCGCGTCACCCAGCCTGCGCCATTCAACGACTGTCTGCTCAATGGCATCGGCAAAGTAGGTAAAGCCTTTGGCCTCAACTTACTCGTCGTTCATTAACCCAACGCTTAAAAACGCTTATCCGGAGTTCACCACCATGCAAGACGTTCGCATCGATATCGCCATCAATACGATTCAACCCATCACCTTCACCCATCACGGCATCGACGGGTTGCCCACCATGGCTCGCGGCGTTGACATGGAGGGTCATCCCCTGCGCACCGTTTACATTCCAGCCGCGCAGTTTCGCGGTCGGCTAAGGCATGAGGCGGCGTTGGCAAAAATGCGTACCGCACACAGCCCCGTCAAGTTGGCGGAAGCCTACATGCTGGCCTTGGGGCAAAACATCGACACCAAAGAAGACGAGGCTGATGAGAAAGTGCGGTTGGGCGAGCTACTCGCTTTACGGGCGGCCAACCCCTTCATTGATCTCTTCGGAACGTGGCGCATGGACAGCCGGCTTTACGTGTCGCACCTGATGCCGGTCGTCAACGTCAAGCCCGACACCTTTCACCACATCCGCCGCGATCTAGACACCAACGACGCGTTGTTTGCCGAGTTACCCGAAGCCGAAATCGACGTCTTTTACGAACGGCAAGACGGACAGTCGCAAGCCTCTCAAGCGGAGAGTCTGATTAAGGTGGCCACCCGCGAACTGCGCAAAGCCAAAAAAGAAAACGACCTCGCCAAATGCGACGAGTTCGAAGCCAAGATCGAAGAACTCAAAGCCCTCAAGAAGGCGCACAAAGCCGGTGACGAATCGGGCAACACCAAACACTTGGTGGCGATGGAGGCCGTCCCTGCGGGAATTCAATTGTTGTGCAAACTCATCATAAAGCGGGCCACGCCGCTCGACCTCAGCATGCTCACGGGTGCGCTTAACGCGATCAGCGAATTCCCCATGATGGGTGCCCAGCGGGCCCGTGGCTGAGGCAAGGTGAGTGGCGCCGCAACCGTCTGCCACACCCAGGGTGAGGTGTTGGCGCAAATCGCCTTCGGTGGTTTTTTGCCAGCTGCACTGGAGTGGACCGATGCGGGCACCGCGTTCATGACTGGCCTCGAAACGGTTGCCGTCGCCGCGTGAAAGGCCCTTACCGCAGCCCACAGCAGGCGCAATACGCCAAGCTCATCGAGCGCGCTGTCAGCAAACCCGGTGCGCCCCTGTTGGCGGGTGCTGCGCCCGGGCTCGGTAAGACACACGGCTACGCCATCCCGTTGTTGTGCAGTGGCAAAAAAGTTGCCATCGCCATGAGCACGCGCCAACTGATCGATCAATTTATAGCGAGCGATGCACTCGCCGCTGCGCAAGCCGCACTAGAGGCCGAGGGGCGGCCCGCTGCCACCGTTGTCGCCTTGCAACCCCGCCGTCAATTTGAAACGGCGGTGGCCTACAGCGCGCACAAAACGGCGGCGCTTGATGCCGACGTCTTGGTGCTCACACACATGGGCGTGCTCATCGATACCCACATCCCAGCCTACGCCCAGTTGCGTCAGCGCGCTGTCTTGTTGTTTGACGAAGCCGATCTTTTGGCCGATGCCGCCGACTTGCGCAGCACCTATCGCATTGAGGCTGAGGCCTTAGCCCGCGCAGGCGTCGAAAACGCCACACCGACAAAGGCGGTTGAAACCATCATTAAAAAATCCGATGACCCCGAGGAAAAAGCAGTCGCCACAGCCATCCAACGCGCTTTGGCAGAGCCGGCTTGGTACAAAGTGATCGGTAAAGAAGACAACGGCGATTTGGTGCTGACCCACCGCATGCCGGGGCGCATGTTGCGCACCCTCATCAATGACATGCCGCGGTGCATTTTCACCAGTGGCACCCTCACGGTATCGGGGCGTTTTGACCACTTTGTCAAAGCCATCGGCCTGACCGCAGTGGCACCCGAAAGCCAGCACATTGACCCCGTGCAACACGGCCAACTGCGCGTTGAGGTGGCCAGTGAGGCCCTCACCCCAGAAGCACAAGCCGAACGCATCATGCACGCGGCGACACCGGTATTGGTGCTGACCACCAGCCACGCGACTACGGCGGCGTTGGGCTCTTTGTGCCCCGGTGCCATCTGCCGCGCACCCGGTGAAGCCCTCATGGATGCGGTGGCGCGATGCCCTGATGATGGCATCTTGATCGCCGCTGGCGCCTGGTCTGGCCTCGATGCGCCGCGCCTGCGGTGGCAAACCGTGGTCATCCCCAAAACACCGTACGGCAAACCACTCATCCTTGACGCCCAGCAGATAAGCGCTTACGTGGACAGCAAGGTTGTTGCCATCAGGCGCACCAACCAAGGGTTACACCGTGGGCTGCGCACCACCGATGCCACCTGCACCTTGCTGTTACTCGATCCGGATAGCCGTCGTGCCGATTTACGTCAAGCCATTCCCCGTCGTTTCTTGGTGGATTGGGACAGCGTGGCCGAGGGCTCGTTGGTTTTGCGCACGCACTTCGCCCGTGAACGAAAAAAAGGTCTGCGTGAAAAAACCCTGAGCCGGCGCGGGCAGCACTGCGAACACCCCGGCTGTACGGCCACCCAAGAGCATTTGCTGGAGGTGCACCACCTCAACCCGATTGCCAACGGCCCCCGCGACACAGTTACTGATGACCTGCGGGTGCTTTGTAAAAATCACCACGCGGATGCCCACCAAGCCATGCGAAAAGCTGATTTTTTAAAAGTGAAAACAACTGAAAAGCGTGCAGAGGCAGACACTTAGGCCACAGCTGGTCAAGCTACGCCGTAAATGCGTAGTTACTGGAACAACAT
>Ga0208931_1000497_pt1 | contig 12437 bp, 9 predicted proteins | sample Colrivmet1555B02_FD_187668 | JGI IMG/M metagenome (GOLD analysis project Ga0208931, IMG submission 187668) | Estuarine microbial communities from the Columbia River estuary - metaG 1555B-02 (SPAdes) (version 2) | ecosystem: Environmental > Aquatic > Marine > Intertidal zone > Estuary | place... | reverse complement strand
TCTCATTTAGATCGAATCACCATTTTTCATGCCGTTTATGACCAGACCCCAAAACTCCTTGATTCACTGGGGATTTCATCGGTAGATGGAATTCTCTTTGATCTAGGAACTTCATCGATGCAGTTGGATCAATCTGAGCGTGGCTTCTCCTACGCTCAGAGCGCCCCACTTGATATGCGTATGGATCAAAGCAGCGGAATTACAGCCCAAGAGATTATCGATAGCTACTCCAGAGGCGAGTTGATTCGCATTATTCGCAGATATGGCGAAGAGAAGTTTGCTCAAAGAATTGTCGATAACATCATTGAGGCAAGAGCGAATAATTCAATAAAGAGCACTAGTGATCTAGCAGATTTAATCAAGCGATCTATTCCAGCTCCTGCAAGACGCCTTGGGGGAAATCCTGCTAAGCGGACTTTCCAAGCACTTCGCATTGAAGTTAATCAAGAGCTAGCAATATTAGAGAGAGCAATTCCTGCCTGCCTAGAGCGTTTAAGTGTTGGTGGACGGATGGTTGTGATGTCATTTCAATCGTTAGAGGACAAAATTGTTAAAAACTTCTTCACTCAAGCAACTGAGTCAAAGACCCCACTTGGACTTCCAGTTGAGATTAAAGCCTTATCTGCAAAATTCTCCCTGGTATTTAATGGAAGTCAGAAAGCTAGTGAAGATGAGATTTTAGATAACTCTCGTGCAAAGTCTGTGAGACTTAGGGCAATTGAGCGGGTGGCTGCCTAATGGCTCTCTCAGTTCTTAGTCCAGCCTTTGAACGATCAAAGAAATTAGCAATACAAAAGTCTTCAAAGGTAATACTTAAACTCGTTCCTGAGCTTCGCCCAACACCTGGGCAACAAGCAACAGATCGCATCTTTTATTCGATAGTTGGTGCCACATTAGCTCTTGGTCTACTAGGACTTTTGGGAATAAACATTCTTTTAGGAAACGATGCAGTAAAGGTTAGAGAGCTAAAAATCGAAGCAATAATGGTTAATGAAGAGCGGGAAGATGCACTGAGACAAGTGGCTCTGCTCTCAACTTCTGAATCACTAGCAGAGCGAGCAATATCCCTTGGAATGATTCCAAGTAGTTCGCCTACATTTCTTGATATTTCAGAGCCAGTCCCTCTTGAGCCAGAAAAGGTGGCTAAGGCCAAACCATGAGCCACCATAAGTTAGTTGAGAAAAGGATTAGTTATCTAGTTGCTATCTCCTTAGTCATTCTCCTAGCTTTCGCAGTTCGATTAATTGATATTCAAGGAGTAAGGGCAGCTGGCCTTGCAAACAAAGCAGAGAATGAGTTAACCAAGAAGTCAGTAATTATGGCTCCAAGGGGCGCTATCACAGATATCAATGGCACCGAGTTTGCTAGAAGCGTTAGCGCCTATCGAATCCTGGTTGATCAAGTAATTGTAGATCACCCTAAAGCGCTAGCAGAGCTTGCAGCTCCAATTTTAGATGTTGATCAAAGTTGGCTCAAAGAACAATTAATTGGCGAGAGAAGATATGTAGTAATCAGCCAAGCAGTTAAACCTGAAGTTTGGAGAAAACTAGAAGCAGCCATTGATTCTTATAATGAAACAGTTGCTAAAGGTGAAAATAAGCTTGCAAAGAGATTAATGGGCTTCTTTGCGGAGCGAATTTATGTCCGCGAATACCCGGAAGGTGAATTAGCAGCTGCGGTAATTGGTTTTATTAATCGCGCTGGAGTTGGTGCTGCAGGGCTTGAATACAGCATGAATTCCACTCTTACTGGAATTGACGGGCTTTACACCTATGCAAATGCAGCAGGAGCAATAATTCCTGGAACACAGAAGATAACAGCAGAGGCAGTTCGCGGAAATACTGTGAAATTAACAATTGATAGAGATGTGCAATGGGTCGCTCAAGAGGCAATTAGAACTGTAGTTAAGAGCTCAAGGGCGTTATCAGGAACAGTTGTCGTAATGGATCCAAAAACCGGCCAGGTTTTAGCTCATGCTACTTATCCATCATTTACTCCAGGAGATACTAAAGGAGTAGATCCATATCGCTGGCAAAATCCTTCAGTACAAGAGGTCTATGAACCAGGTTCAACTGGCAAAGTCATGACTATTGCTGCAGCAGTTGAAGAGGGAAAGATTTCGCCTGAAACGGTTATGACTATTCCGTGGAAATTGAAGCGCTCAAACAAGACATTTAGGGATCATGAAAAACATCCCACGCAGAAATTAACTCTCACCGGCGCACTTGCCGTATCTAGTAATACTGGCGCAATAAAAGTGGGGGAGATGCTCTCTAATGACACGCTTCACTCATATTTAAAGAAGTTTGGCATCGCAGAGAAAGCTAACTCAGGACTTCCTGGCGAGGAAACTGGAAAATTACTTGATGTTAAAGATTGGTCAGGAACTACTGCGCCAACTGTGGCATTTGGTCAGGGTTATTCGCTAACCGCACTTCAAGCAACATCTGTATTTGCCACTATTGCAAATGATGGTCTTCGTGTAACCCCAACTGTTATTGCAGGAATTAGCGATGGAGCAGGGCGCTACACCCCAGCAAGTCAGCAAAAGTCAGTAAGAGTTATTAGCCCAGATACTGCAAAGAAGATGCGATTAATGATGGAGAGCGTTGCAACTAATCGGGGAACTGCTGCTTCAGCTGCTATTGAAGGCTACCGAGTGGCAGGAAAAACTGGAACTGCTCAAAGATATAACCCTAAATGTGGTTGCTATAGCGGATACACCGCATCCTTTATAGGTTTTGCCCCAGCTGATAAGCCTGAGTACGTAGTGTCCGTAACTATCCAAGATCCAAAAGGACTTCATTGGGGCGGCTATCTAGGTGGGCCAGTGTTTAAAAAAGTTATGAGCTTTGTGCTGAAAGATAAAGCAATTAAACCAACAGCACCTGCAACAGTTATCTATGCTCATAATGCCAAAGAGTTAAAGGCGAAGATTGAATTAATGACTGGTGGAGCTCAAGCATCAGGAGCAAATAGGGATAAAGCGAGTGAAAATGGCTGAGACGCCTCGCTTTGAAGCCAACATTAAAAAGCTCGGCGATGTTGCTTCATTTTTAGGCGCTAAAGTCAGTGAAGAGTTTGAAGCACTTGAGATAACTGGTCTTTCGAGTTCATCTAAGAGAATTAAACCTGGAGAATTATTCATAGCCTTACCTGGCGAAAAACACCATGGCGCAAAATTTGCTTTAGATGCCAAAAACTCTGGCGCAATAGCTCTGCTCACAGATAGCGCGGGTTTAGAACTTGCCTCTAAATCACTCGGCGACTTCCCAATCCTGATAGTTGAAAACCCCAGAGGCATAAGTGGTTATTTGGCAGATTGGCATAACAACTCTCCAAGTAGAGCTTTATTTCTGGCAGGAATAACTGGCACTAATGGAAAGACGACAACTTCTTTTCTATTAAAGCAGATTTGGGAATTTGCTGGGATGAAAGCTGGCCTGATTGGAACCCTTGGAATCGAAATAGGCACAGAGCAATTAAGCGCTACCCACACCACCCCTGAAGCTGATCAACTTCATGAAATTCTCGCTACGATGCAAAAACGACAGATTCGCGCAGCAGCTGTTGAGGTAAGTAGCCATGCGCTTTCACTTAATCGAGTAGATGGTGCCTACTTCTCTGCAGCCGCTTTTACTAACTTGACACAGGATCATCTAGATTTTCATGGCAGTATGGAAAATTACTACCAAGCTAAGAAGAAACTATTTGATTCCATGCGTAGCCATATCTCTTTTATCAATCTTGATGATTCATATGGAGTGCGCCTAGCAGGTGAGATTTCGCTGCCATCAAAAACTATCTCTCGAAGCAATAGTAAAGCGAGTTGGTACTACCAAGATATTAAAAGCACCTCTGTGGGGTATCGGGTTGAGATTAGAGGTATTGACGGCATCCTGATCTCAGGTGAATTGAACCTAATTGGCGAGCACAACTTAGATAACGCTCTTATGGCTATAGCAATTGCCTTTGAGAGCGGAGTAGATCCGCTTGTGATTGGTAACTCTTTAGCAACTCTTAAGGCAGCTCCGGGTCGCTTAGAGAGTATTGATTGCGGTCAAAACTTTCTCGCTTTGGTTGATTACGCTCACACTCCAGATGCAGTTGAGAAAGTTCTTGCAACGCTTAGAAAAAATACCAACTCAAAGTTAATTGCAATTCTTGGCTGCGGTGGTAATCGCGATAAATCAAAGCGTCCTTTAATGGGAAAGGCTTTAACCTCTGGCAGTGATATCGCCATATTTACAAGCGATAATCCAAGAGATGAAGATCCTGAGGAAATCTTGAGGGAAATGCTTGGATCTCTGCAGCTAACTTCTCCAAGTGCTGTAATAAGTGATCGCCAAACAGCAATTAAATATGGAGTTGAGAGAGCTCAAGCCGGAGATATATTAGTAATTCTGGGCAAGGGCCATGAAGTTGGTCAAGAAATAAGGGGAGTAAAGCTTGCCTTTAGCGATCAAGAAGTTTTGCGAAAGTCTATTGAGGGCGAACTATGATTGAAATGAGCATTGAGCAGATGGCTCAGATTATGCAGGGTAGCGCCCACGGCAAAGTTCTGATTACAAGTGGGGCAGTATTTCAATTTGATTCAAGGCAGATTAATTCTGGTGATATCTTCCTTGCTCTAAAGGGCGAGAGTGCTGATGGTCATGAGTTCATATCTGATGCGATGTCCAGAGGGGCATCGCTAAGTATTGTGAATCGCCCAGTTTCATCGCCTCACATCTTGGTAGACAATGTTTTACATGCCTTAGCTAAGTTGGCGACTTATGTTAGAAGAGAATTAAAGGATTTAAAAGTTGTTGGAATAACAGGAAGCCAAGGAAAGACAACGACTAAAGATTTATTACTCTCAATACTTATGGCCGAAGGAGAAACTATTGCCTCTCTCGCCTCTTTCAATAATGAACTTGGAGTTCCCTTAACCCTTCTTCGTTGCACAACGAAGAGCAAATACTGCATATTAGAAATGGGAGCTCGAAATAGTGGAGATATTGCCTCCCTTACTGCTATTGCAAATCCTGATGTTGGCGCAGTATTGAAGGTGGGCAATGCTCATATTGGCCAATTTGGCTCACAGGAGATGATTGCCAAAACTAAAGGTGAGTTGATAGCTGGTCTAGAAAGTGGCGCTGTTGCAGTTTTGGGAAGCTATGACTCCTTCACTCCCAAGATGGAGAGCGCCCAAGGGGTAAAGAGAGTTACCTTTGGAGATAGCCCAAAGTGCGATATTCGTGCTGCAGATATTGAAGCCAGAGGGGGCTACGCTCATTTTGATTTAGTAATTGGCAATGAGCGCCAGGCGGTGGGGCTACAAATTCTTGGTTTACATCAAATCTCCAATGCTCTTGCTGCAGCGGCAATTGCTAACGCTTTGAATATCGGCGTATCTCGCATTGCATCTGCTCTTTCCAATCACCAATCACTAAGCAAGTGGCGCATGGAGCTAAGTGAGGCAAATGGCTTAACTCTGATCAATGATTCATACAATGCAAATCCGGAAAGTATGGAGGCAGCACTTAATGTGCTCGCTCTGCTTACACAAGAAAAAGGTGGACGCTCTTGGGCATTCCTAGGAATAATGCATGAGCTAGGAGATAATTCGGATCAGATGCATGAAGAAATTGGAAAGAAAGTTCAGGATTTAGGGATTGATTACTTGGTAGCAATTAAGAGTAAAGCCTACTTGAGCAAAATTGAGGCTTCGATAACCAGCGCAAGAAGTCTTTCTTCCTGGCAAGAATCCTTAGAAATCTTTCAAGAGTTTAATCCAGGGGATGTAATTCTTGTAAAAGCATCAAGAGCTGAGGGCCTTGATGAATTAGCAAGTGCAATTAAGGCAAGAGTAATGAGTGAGGGAGAGGGAGAGAGCATATGAGAGGTATTTTAATTTCCGGGGCTACTGCCTTTCTAATTAGCTTCCTTCTAACGCCTGTATTTATAAAGTTCTTGTCGCGCAAAGGATATGGTCAACAGATCAGAGATGATGGCCCAAAGACTCATCACACAAAGCGTGGAACGCCAACAATGGGTGGCGTAATTCTGATTCTGGCAGCAATTGCTGGTTACTTGCTTTCACATCTATTTACTGGAGCAGCTTTAACAACCTCGGCCGTATTGGTAATTGGACTCGTAGTTAGCCTTGGCTTAATCGGTTATCTTGATGATTGGCTAAAGGTTGTAAAACAGCGCTCTCTGGGACTTAAAGCAAGAGAGAAACTACTGACCCAAGGCATTGTTGCTGGAGCATTTGGGTATTTAGCCACCAGATTCCCAGACAATCTTGGGCTTACTCCCATGTCGCAATATCTATCAACAGTAAGAGATACTTCGATAAAGCTCGGAATTGTGCTTCTAATTCTTCTGGCAATCTTGATGGTGCTTGGCGCAAGTAATGGTGTGAATTTAACTGATGGCTTAGATGGTTTAGCCACAGGAGCCGCAGTGATGTCATTTCTTGCCTTCGTTCTAATTGGGGTTTGGGAGTTTGGACAACGCTGCGAAACAGTAAGTAGTGGAAATTGTTATAACGTTCGCGATCCATTAGATCTTGCAGTACTTGCTGCAGCCCTTGCTGGCTCTTGTGCAGGATTTCTATGGTGGAACGCATCTCCTGCAAGAATTTTTATGGGGGACACCGGCTCCCTAGCTCTCGGCGGAGCACTAGCTGGCCTTGCAATGACGCTGCGGACAGAACTGCTCCTTATTCCTATTGGCGGCCTATTTGTGATTATTACTCTCTCAGTAATTATTCAAACTACTTACTTTAAAATTAGCGGTGGCAAGAGAGTATTTAAGATGGCGCCGCTACAACATCACTTTGAATTACTCGGCTGGGGCGAGGTAACAATAGTTATCCGTTTCTGGATTATTGCTGGGCTCTGCGTAGCTGCTGGCCTTGGACTCTTCTATGCGCAATGGGTGGTTGCGTGAGTCAGAACTTCATTGATTCTCTAAAGGGAGCAAAGTGCATACTCTTTGGCGCGGGCGTTACTGGGGCACCGACTCTTGATTATTTGAAATCAAAGGGCGCAACGGTAATTTCAGTTGACGAGAAAGTTCAAGGTGATGGAATAAAGCACACCTTAGAAAAAAAGGATTTGGTAGGAGTTGGCCTTGCGATTGTCTCACCCGGCTGGAGAGTTGATCATCCCTTAATCTCGCTAGTGCGAGAAGCGGGAATTGAAATGATTAGCGAGATTGATCTTGCTTGGAAGGTAAAGCAGCAGATCTGCCCCAATCAGCGCTGGATAGCGCTAACCGGCACCAACGGTAAAACAACGACAGTTCAAATGCTGGAATCGATGCTGATTGAATCTGGAATTAACGCAAAAGCTTGCGGAAATTTGGGATATACCGCAATTGAAGCTGTAGTTAACTCAAGAGCCGATATTTTGGCCCTTGAACTCTCATCATTTCAATTGGAGTGGAGCAATTTGGCTCACTTTGAAGCGGGAGCCATTCTCAATATTGCAGAAGACCATATTGATTGGCATCAAAGTTTTGAGAAATATCTAGCTGCAAAGTTGAAAATCTCTCAACTTGCTGACTTAGTTATCCTCAATAAAGATGATCAACACTTAGCAAAGAACGGCAAAACTCTCTCAAAGCCAATCACCTGGATTTCACTTCAAGTTCCAAGTAAGGGCGAGATTGGGCTTGTTGAAAACTTAATTGTTGATCGCGCCTTTATCAAAGATGATGCCGAAGCACTCTTTGAAATAAGCGATGTAACTCCCTCTGTGGGCCATAATGTTTCAAATGCAATGGCTGCTGCAACACTGGCCAGAAGTGTTGGAGCGAAATCTGATGCGATAGGTAATGCTTTGCGAAACTTTAAACTAGATCATCACCGATTAGAAGTGGTACATAAAAGCGGCGGAATTACTTTCATAAATGACTCAAAAGCAACTAATCCTCATGCCGCCATTGCTGCTCTTTATTCTCAAATGGAATCAATTTGGATAGCGGGGGGCCTTGCAAAGGGAGCGGCTATGGATGAACTAGCTCAAAGGTGCAAGAACAGAATCAAGGCTGCAATATTGATAGGAAGTGATGCGCCAATCATTAAAGAAGCGCTATTAAAGCAAGCCCCAAATCTTGCTATCTATACAACTGATTTAAACCTAAAAGGAATGGATGTGATGCGCAGCGTTATGAGTATTGTCAAGGAAATTGCTGTTAGTGGGGATGTAGTACTCCTAGCTCCAGCGTGTGCATCGATGGATCAATTTAAAAACTATGCCGATCGTGGCGAGAGTTTTACTGCGGCAGCTAAGCAGGCATTTAATGAATAAATCAAAGCCGTTATTTGCAACTCCTGCATCTGCTTATTACCTGATTTTAGGCTCAGTTGTTGCCTTATCTTCACTCGGATTAGTGATGGTGCTCAGTGCTTCATCGGTTAAATCCTTAAGAGAGTCTGGTAACTCTTTTAGCTTCGTACTTCGCCAGGCCCTATTTCTTATTTTGGCAGCTGGACTTGCATGGGTAGCGATGAAACTTCGTTATGAACTTTGGAAGCCTATAGCGCAAGTTTCTTTACTTGTTTCCTGCGCACTTTTAGTCCTTCCTCAGATTGGCGGAATTGGAAAGACCGTTGGAGGAAATACCAACTGGATTGGTTTTGGAAGCTTTACCTTGCAGCCTAGTGAGTTTGCCAAACTAGGTTTAATCCTATGGTGCGCGTTAAGGCTTCGTATCCATGATGAGAGAGCAAGCCAGGGGATTGCAAGTAATCCAGCGACCCTGATTGTCCCTGGCTTTATGCTCATTATGGCCTTGATTCTTTTGGGTAAGGATTTAGGAACTGCCGTGCTTGTTACTGGGATTGTTGCAGGAATTCTCTTTATCTCAGGCTTAGCATTCAAAGTTTTTGGACTATTAGCAGTGGGCGCTGGGTTGTTATTCGCAGCTTTAATTCTGCCAAACGCCAATCGTATGAATAGATTTTCTGCCTTTTTTGATCCCTTTGCAGAAGAGAATTATCAAGGCGTTGGTTGGCAACAAGCGCATAGCATTATGGGACTTGCCTCAGGAGGGGCGGTAGGAACTGGTCTTGGTAGTAGTAAGCAGAAGTGGGGAAGTCTTCCTGAGGTTCACACCGACTTCATTTTTGCTGTCATTGGGGAAGAGCTTGGTTTGCTTGGAACGCTAGCAACTCTTGGTCTGTTTGGAATTTTGATTCTGGGAATATTTAAAGTTGCGATCAATGCCCAGAACTCCTTTGATCGCTATGTCTGTGCTGGAATTGGATGTTGGATATCAGTTCAGGTGCTATTAAATATCGGAACGGTAATTAGCGTAATTCCGGTAGTTGGAGTAACGCTGCCACTGATTTCCTATGGAGGTTCCTCGCTAATTGCTACCTTTATAGCTCTTGGCTATGTACTCGGGGTTCTGCGACGCGACCCTCAGATTGCTTCAGAGATTCGCCAGCGTAAGGCGGCAAGAACTGCGAGAGGATAAAGCCCATGGCGCATCGTGTGGTCTTTGCAGGTGGGGGAACAGCCGGACATATTGAACCCGCTTTAGCTGTTGCTGAAGCTTTGTTATTAAAAGACCCAAAAGTTTCTTGCGAATTTATCGGTGTTTTAGGTGGCCTAGAATCGTTTTTGATTCCCAAAAGAGGTTATCGAATTCATTACATTCCAAAAGCTTCATTTCCAAGAAAAATCTCTCTAAGAATCATCCTCTTTCCCTTTCTATTAGTGAAGGCGATATTTAAGGCGAGATCCATTATTAAGGGTGCAGATTTATTAATTGGCTTTGGAGGATATGTCTCAACTCCGGCATACCTTGCTGCTTTTAACCTAAAGGTTCCAATTTTGATTCACGAGGCAAATGCCAAGCCAGGGCTAGCCAATCGGGTAGGAAGGCGGCTCGCTAAAGTTACTGCGGTTAACTTCGAAGAAGTAGCACAACAATGGTCAGGCTCAGTTTTAACTGGAATGCCCATTCGTCAATCACTAAATAGTCTTGCAGAGCTACCCAACAAAACAAGTTTCAAGCAACTCAACTGTCAGAGCTGGGGATTTGATGCCAATCGCCCTGTAGTTGCCATATTTGGTGGCTCCCTTGGCTCAACTCATATCAATGCAGTAATTGCAGATTTCCTACAGAAATATCAAGGTAAATACCAACAAGTTCAAATCATTCATGCTCTAGGAATAAATAATGAACTACCTAAGGCCTCAGTTAATTATCTGCCTCAACCTTACTTTCATGATATGGCTTCAATATATGGCAGCGCTGATTTACTAATTACTCGTTCCGGCGCAGTCACCTGCTCTGAGCTATCCTCCCTTGGCAAGTACTCAATACTTATTCCACTGCCTCATGGCAATGGGGAACAATTTGATAACGCTGCAGCTTTGGTGGCTCAAGGATCAGCGCTGATGGTTTCAAATGATGATTTTTCAGCAGAGTGGCTCGAGAAGAATCTTGCAACTGCCTTAAGTAATGCTGGAAAGTATCAGGCTAAATCAATAGGCAGTAACGCCAAGGCTGCGATCAGAATTGCAGAGCTGGCTCAAGATTTATTGCTAGGAAAGTGGGCCAAGTGAGCGATCAAATAATTCGCGATTGGAGCAAAGCTAGAGTCCACTTTGTTGGAATTGGTGGCTCTGGGATGAGTGGCATAGCAAGAATCATGGCCTCGCGCGGCGCTCAAGTATCAGGCTCTGATTTACATGATTCTTCAACTCTAAATGGCTTGAGAAGCCTTGGGGCAACGATTCATATTGGGCATAGCAATGAGAATTTAGATAATGCAGATTTAGTTATTAAATCAAGTGCTATCCCTGCAAATAATCCCGAGCTTGAAGCAGCGCAAAATCAAGGCATTCCAATCCTAGAGCGAGCTGCTGCCCTTGCAGAGCTAATGATAGGCACTCGCTCTGTAGCTGTTGCTGGAACTCATGGGAAAACTACAACGACATCGATGTTGACAGTTGCGCTGCAGCACTCAGGCCTTGATCCATCTTTTGCAATTGGAGCAACAGTTAGTAACTCTGGCACAAATGCACATCAAGGTTCTGGCAATACTTTTATCGTTGAGGCTGATGAATCGGATGGCTCCTTTACCGCCTACAAACCATTAGGCGCAATAGTTACCAACATTGAGTTAGATCATGTCGATAATTTTGCAACCCTTGCTCAAATTGATCAGATCTTTGACGACTTTGTTGCCACTATCAGGCCAGATGGCTTTTTAGTCCTATGCATTGATGATCCTGGCGCACTTCGTTTAATGGCGAGAGTCAAGAAGAAAGGCTCTTCAATTTCTATTACCACCTACGGGATAGATAGCGATGCAGATCTACACCTGGATCGAATTTATCTTCAGCCAAAGAGCGCCGAGGCAAGAGTTAGTTATAAAGGCCGGGTCTTAGGGCAGCTAGAACTTGCTATTACTGGTCGACATAATCTTCTCAACGCCTCAGCAGCCCTCCTTGCAGGACTTGAACTTGGAGCAAATGCAAATGATCTAATCAAGGGATTAGCGCTATTTAGCGGAGCAAGAAGGCGCTTTGAAATCAAGGGAATTTCTAGAGGAATCACAGTTATTGATGACTATGGCCATCATCCAACAGAAATAAAAGCAACCCTTGAGAGCGCAAGAATTTATGCTCAAAGTGGGCGAGTACTGACGGTTTTTCAGCCCCATCGTTACTCAAGAACGCAAGTGTTTGCCAGTGAGTTTGCCAAGGCGCTCTCCGCATCTGATTACACATACTTGCTTGAAATCTACCCAGCAAGCGAAAAAGAGATTCCAGGGGTTAGTTCACTGCTAATCTCAAAAGATATGGAGAGTCAAAACCATAGCTATCAACCTTCAATGCCAGAGGTGGTTGAATCTGTTGCAAAGATGGCAAAGAGTGGGGACTTAATTCTTACCCTAGGAGCTGGAGATGTCAGCTCTTTAGGTAAGTTAATTCTTGAGGCAATCGAATCCTAATTGCATGAGATTGCATCCAAGATTAATTCTTCTTTTATCAGTATTGCTTATTGGAGGGCTTGCCTATCTTTTGGGCTTTAGCCATGTCTTTGTAGTAAAAGAAATTAAAGTTGATATAAAAGATAAGTCAATTGCAACACAAGTTAAGGATCGACTCTCACAACCACCTGCAGTAGTCCAACTAGGCGATCAGATAGCAAGGGTTGATCGTCGAGAAATTGCCAATCGACTCCGTCAATTTGCTTGGGTCGAAAATGTTGAGTTAGACCGCAATTTAATTAATGGCAAACTACTTATAAAGATAATTTCTAGAACACCTATAGCCCGCCTTACCTCCACTTCAAGCCCTCAGAGCGCAAGTATTGGGTTTATGGGCGAAGATCTTGATTACTTTTATCTTCCTAGGCAGGCTATTGATCAGGCCATCGCCTCGGGAGATAAGAGTTGGCAGCAGATCGCAGAGCTAACTCTG
>Ga0208931_1000451_pt1 | contig 13295 bp, 10 predicted proteins | sample Colrivmet1555B02_FD_187668 | JGI IMG/M metagenome (GOLD analysis project Ga0208931, IMG submission 187668) | Estuarine microbial communities from the Columbia River estuary - metaG 1555B-02 (SPAdes) (version 2) | ecosystem: Environmental > Aquatic > Marine > Intertidal zone > Estuary | place... | reverse complement strand
CATCATCCTCATCCCTGAAGTTGGGAATGCCATCTTGATCTGAGTCTAGGCTGATCATTCCATCAGTACGTACCGTGGGTATGTTTAACTCCTGTGCATTTAAAATTCCATCTCCATCACAATCTGCCAGATCCCATATAGCTGTATTCTCAGCAATACTTTGACTGGACACCACTAGCTCACAGGCATCCGTCGGATCTGTACCATCGGTGACTTCTTGTCCATCGGTGACCCCATCTGTGTCTGAGTCGATGTTTTTCGGGTTACTACCCAGGTCTTCAATCAGGATCTAACCTCTTTCACCACTACACAAAGTGAACCCAAATCACCCCAATTTCACCCAAGAAATAGGGAGGTATAACGGTATAAATAGAATACTTTTTAACCCTGCTGAGCACCCCCAGGGGCACCCTTGGGAAATGAAAAAACCCGTAAGTTCTTGTTTTGTAAGGGTTTACGGGTTTTGGGTGGTGGTACCTCCAGGCCACCAGACTCTTTATCTGGTTTAATCTATTTTCGACAAATACCTTAAAATCAGAATTATAACCTGTTTTTTCGGAAATAATTATCAGAAGAAGTAAACCTAAATAAAGAGAGAAAAACCCTGCCGAGCACCCCCAGGAGCACCCTCAATTTTTGTAATTTCTATACTGTTAGGATAACAAAACGTTTTTTCAAATGACCCCTGAACACATTGCTCTTGAAAACACGTAAATTATTGTTATATTTAATTCTAAATAGGTCACAATTCATATTTTTTATAACAACATGAAGGTATTTTCCGATGGTTTTTTTTCAATAGATCCAACAAATGGGTTTTTGCCAATTTCAGAGCCGCTTGCGGTTCTTCCTGAAAGGTATTCTGAAATACAAAGATTGTTAGATAATATGCCAATAAGAAAACCAGATGGCAATCCAGGACTTTTAAGTTTTGAGGGTGAGTTTGAAGCTGAAGTAATAAAAATTACAAACTATAAAAATTTAGTATACACAGAAACTGATAAGTTTGTTTTAGCTTCTTTGTTTAGGGCCTATAGTTTTATAACATCTGCCTATACTTTAGCGCCAGCACACCATACATTTTTGAAAACAGGTAAATATGGGAAAGCACATGATTTACTTCCAAAAAATATAGCTCAGCCTTTTGTAGCAGTTTCGGAAAAATTAGAGGTTTATCCATGGATAGACTATCATTATGCATATAGCCTGGGCAATTATGTTAAAATAGACAAACTAGGAGGATATGAATGGACAAATTTATCCATGGCAGTAAAATTTTCAGGCATGGATGATGAGAGAGGATTTATTATGCTACATGTTGATATCAATCAGTATTCTCCAGACATGATTAAATCTGTTTTTGCCATAGTTGATAGTAAAAAAACTGGAGTAGTATTAAATGATTCTGTAAAGTTACTTGCCGATACTTTACATAAAATGAATGACCGAAGAAAATTAATGTGGGAAGCCTCGCGTTGGAAACATTACAACGACTTCAGAGTTTTTATAATGGGTGTAAAAGGAAATGACGATATTTTTCCAAATGGCTTATTATATGAAGGAGTTTGGGATGAACCTCACGCATATAGAGGTCAAACAGGGGCTCAAGACAACATTATCCCTACAGCAGATATCGTAAGTGGAGTTATAAATTACTATCCCAAGAACCAATTAACAGAGTACTTATTGGATCTTCGACAATATAGACCAATGTGTGTTCAAAAGTTTTTTTCAGAACTAACTCAACAAATGTCCCAAAATCCTCTTGCAAATCGTTTAATCAGTGATGATGATCAATTGGGCATGCAAGAATTGATGAAAGTTTACGAAGAAATATACTTATTCAGAAATGGTCACTGGCAATTTGTTCAAAAATATATTATGCAGAATACCGCATACCCTAAAGCGACAGGTGGAACTCCAATTACTCAATGGATACCAAACCAGATAAAAGCTGTTCTAAGCGCAATGAAAGTATTGTCTGAATCTATGAAATCAACATTTGAATTTTCATTAGAGGATTGGAGCCAAAATTATCAAAGAAAGGTGGACTTGCTTAATAAACAACTAGAGATAGTTTCTATAGATGCTTTTAATCCAGAGGATGTTTTTAAACTCAATAGTGATTTAGGTTATCAGGACTTCTGATTAAAACAAATATTAGTTAGGTTCTAAATAAGTCTACATATATGTTTTGTCACTAAATTAAGATCAATATTGAAGCTTCACTAAATTTTATTCTTATAACCCTCTCTCATTTCAAAGGCAACACAATACCGCAAGTGCTTCTTCATGTTTTAGCTTGTTAAGCAGTTCTTTTGCCATTAGGTGAACTTTCCTCTCTTTTTCTTTTGAATTTTTCAATTCCAAAATATGCTTTAGCTTGGTTTGGTTTTTTAGTTTGGAAATTATCTCACAGCTGGGTAATAGCTCACAATTTCCCAATCTGCCTAAATCATTGCCTGTTAATATTAGGCTGTTTTGGACATGTACCGGAAGATTATCTACCCCTATTCCTTTATTAGTTGGTTTTTCTATTTCAAATAAGGCTTCTTTTATCATTCTTGCATACCAGTTTTTCCCCAATCGTGCTACCAAGTCTAGTTTAATCGTGTCTAATTTACCATCTTCCCCCAAGTAGTTTTTATTTAAGTGAATATTTACTACCCTACATATTACTAGGTTTCCTGCCCCCCCCTCTGTTCCTAGAGCAATGATTTGTTCAACAACACATTCAAAAGAAACAGGAGATTCTGCCACCCTAGGAGGTAATATTTTCAGAGATGCTATTGGGGTTAATCCAGATTTTATAAATTCATTTATTCCCTTGTCATATTCTGTACTTGCGAGAGACATTTGTTCCACAATTTCGAAGTTTACAATATTAATGCAGACTTCTTTAACCTCTTTTACATTATCTAAACTGTGCTTAGTAGTGTTGTTTGAGCCTCTTCTTGCTGGAGAAAACACAAGTATTGGGGGATTTGCACTAAAAACATTAAAAAAACTGAATGGACTCAAATTAATATTTCCCTCAATATCCACGGTGCTTGCAAAAGCTATGGGCCTAGGGGCAATTGCTGTAAGTAGGAGTTGGTGTAAGTCCTGGGTAGAGATAGAATTTGGTTCTATGGTTATAGTGTTACTCATCTAGTTTAATTAATATTCACAGGGTAATAATTGTGATCTGACCTCACCAAACCCAACTCTTATACCATTTTTTTCACAGTGGCCTTTTATGATAATTGTGTCAAAATCTTCAATAAAGCTTCTTGTTTCTCCACTCTCTAACTTTATTGGGTTTTTTCCACCCCATGAAAGTTCTAGCATAGAACCGTACGATCCACTTTCCCTTCCGGAAATAGTTCCTGAAGCCATTAGGTCACCTACATTTAGATTACACCCATTAATCGTATGATGGGTCAATTGCTGTGCCATATTCCAATACATATACTTAAAATTTGATCTACTTAGAAAGCTTTCATTTTTATTTAATGGCTTAATTGATACTTCTAAATTGATATCGAAATTTTTTAATCCTCTGTAAGACAAGTAAGGAAGCACTTCAGGTTGCTGAGTAGGTCCAGCAACTCTGAATGGTTCTAAGGCCTCCATTGTAACAACCCATGGAGAAATAGAAGAGGCAAAGTTCTTTGATAAAAAAGGGCCTAAAGGAACATATTCCCATTTTTGAATATCCCGAGCAGACCAATCATTAAAAAGTACTTTGCCAAAAATATAATCCTCAGCATTATCTGTAGTTAAAGAGTAGCCTAATTTTGTGGATTTCCCTATGATAAATCCCATCTCTAATTCAAAGTCTATTTTTGAAGAGGGTTCCAAAACAGGCATATCTGTATTTGGTTTGATAACTTGCCCTTTTGGTCTTCTTATGGATGTATTGCTTACTACAATTGAAGATGCTCTGCCATGGTATCCTACAGGCAAATGCCGCCAATTTGGCAGTAGTGCATTTTCGGGATCCCTAAACATTTTGCCCACGTTGGTTGCGTGTTCAATACTAGAATAAAAATCTGTGTAGTCTCCAATAAAGACAGGGAGTTGCATTTTTATTGTTTTCTTATCTATAAACGCTTCCTCATTTTTTCTCAGTACAGACTTTTTGTTACATAGCTCAGACTGAATATGCAACCTTACTGACGTGGTAGTCAATTTTCCTAGAGAAATAAAATCGTTTAAATAATTATTATCAAAGATTTTTCTATCAAATGAGAAATTTTGGAATACACCTAAATCAAATGCTTTTACTAGATCTAAAATTTTATCACCTATAGCCACACCTACTCTAGAGCCTATTTTCTCTGAAAAGAAAATACCAAAAGGGATATTGTGTATACTAAAGTCTGAATTTTCTGGAATATCTACCCAAGGGTCCATCATAAGTTACTGTTTAATTATAAGTTGTATCCCATCTGAAATTAATTTATTCATCGTACTTATTGATTTTAACTTATTTAAATGTTCTTGTATATCTTTTTCTATATGAAGACCTTTTCCATAAACTAATTCATACATTTCTAGGCATAAAAGCCAATCCTTAGGGTGATTTTCCTTTAAATCATTTAGTATGTTTAAAAGAGAAGGCTCCTCCAATCTAGAATTTTCTCTCATAAAACTTATATTCTCATATAACGTGTTTAGCTTTTTTTGGAGAATTTTTGGTGATGGTTTGCGACTTTTAGTTTTTGAAACTTTATATAAATTTCTAAAAGAATTTGGACAGGCTGGTCCTGCAAAAGCAGATACAACCTTTTTTCCAACTGCCATATCGTAAACTCCCCATTCTGGTTCAAATAAGATGATATCTCCAAAGGTGACCGTACAGTTTTTAAAAGATATAAGAATTATTTTTCCTCTCACATCTCTTTTTCCTGTAATAATTTCACCACTTACTTTTATACCTCCTTCAAAATGCAATTGCACTTGTTTTCCCTCACAAATACCATATATCTCTAAATCCTTAGGTGACATGTCTTCAATAGCTAGATTGGTATTCTCTAGTTTCCCTATTGGGCTTCCAAATCCGTCAGGGTGTTGCTGTACACTATGACCGTTGAGTTCTTTTTCTCTGGAGGCTAACGCTGTTTGTCCTAATGTCTGTATATATATAACCTTATTTTCAAAAGAAATTACTTTTGAAAACAAACCAGAAATTTGCAATCCAGTACTTAATTCAACAGTTCCTATATTTTGAGACTCAATTAGTTTTTCTACGCCATTGAGTCCACCGGTTCTCAGGGCCATTTTGTCCGCAAACTTTTCTAAAATATAACTAAGATGTGCAAAATTTGGTGTAACAAAAAGCTGAGGTTGGGTCTTTGTTATATCAAAATTAACTTGTGCAGCGTCTATGGTATAATTTCTTTTTTCTACTTTATCTAGTAGACAAAGTTTACTTTCTTCAATAGATGAAAGTAAACCGGCGCCGTATATTTTTGGATTGTCTAAGGTGCCAATCAATCCGTATTCGACTGTCCACCAATGAAGGTTTCTTAGTTGAGCCATTTCTGATAACTCCCCCACATTTTCTTGTATTTTTTGAAGTTCCATTAAAGCATTTTCGATACTTTCATGATCTGCTTCTGGATCTTCTTTTAAGATAGAAACCTTTCTAACTGCCTCGTATATTTCATAGTCTTTAGGAGATGAAATGGCTTTACTGCCTATTTCGCCAAACCTTCGTAAATACTCTGCATATTCAGGATTTCCAATTATTGGGGCATGGCCTGCTGCCTCATGAATAATGTCAGGGGCGGGGGTATAAGCTATTTGATCAATATTTCGAATATCAGAAGCTATCACCAACACATTGTAGGCCTGGAATTCCATAAAAGCGTTGGGCGGTATAAATCCATCAACAGAGACTGCAGCCCAACCAATATCCTTAAGAATTCTATTCATTCCCTCCATCTCTGGAATACGATCGATAGTAATCCCTGTGCGTTCAATTCCGTCTAGATAATAATGATGAGCTACTTGTGGTAAGTAATTTAAATTTAACCGCATTACATATCTCCATATAGCATGATCTTGTGCCGTGTATTCTTCATAAGGTTGTTTAACTATAAATTCATGAAGGTAGATTGGCAACTTTTTTGTGACTTCGTTCCATTGAAAATTTGTGAGAATTTTTGAATTCATGGGGGAAGTTTGTTTATAAAGTACCTCTATTTTCTTGCTCTCTCTCTATTGCTTCAAATAATGACTTAAAATTACCTACACCAAAGGATTGGGCTCCTTTTCTCTGAATAATTTCAAAGAAAAGTGTTGGTCTGTCAACAATTGGTTTAGTAAATAACTGAAGTAAATACCCTTCCTCATCACGGTCAATTAGTATGCCATTTTGTTTTAGTATTTCAACATCTTCATCGATTTCTCCTACCCTTTCTAATAAGTCGTCATAATAAGTTTCAGGCACATACAGAAATTCAACACCTCGTTGTTTCATTGAAGAAACAGTATCTATAATATTGTCAGTGGCTACTGCAATGTGTTGTACTCCAGGACCACCATAAAAATCTAGATATTCTTCTATTTGAGATTTTTTCATCCCCTCAGCCGGTTCGTTTATTGGAAATTTAACCCGCCCATTTCCATTGCTCATCACCTTACTCATAAGTGCGGTGTATTTAGTAGATATATCATTGTCTGTAAATGATATAATTTGAGCAAACCCCATAGTTTCAGCGTAAAATTTACACCATTTATTCATATCTCCCCATCCAACATTGCCCACAATATGATCTATGAATTTTATGCCTACTGAAGATGGGCTGTAATGCGAAGTCCATTTTTTATATCCAGGCAAAAATGGACCTTTGTAATTTTTTCTTTCTACAAATATATGAACTACCTCACCATAAGTGCATATTCCAGACCTTACTACTTGCCCATATTCATCCTCTTCAACGATGGGCTCCATAAATGGAATAGCCCCTCTCATGGTTGTTTCTTCATACGATTTTGTGGCATTTTCCACCCAAAGGGCAATTACCTTTACACCATCTCCATGGGTGTTTATATGCGTATTTATGGGTCCGCCTTTTTGTAGGGGAGTGGTTAAAACAAGTGTTATTTTATCTTGTTTAAGCACATATGAAACCCTGTCTTTAACACCTGTTTCTAATCCTGCGTATGCGTGGGATTGAAATCCAAATGCAGTCTTGTAAAAGTGGGCACTTTGTTTGGCATTTCCTACGTACATCTCTATGTAATCGGTACCTAATAGGGGTAAAAAGTCTTCTGCATCAGAAAATATTTTTTTCATCCCATATTCGGTATTTTGTAGTTCCTTAAGTCTTCTTAATTCAGCCATTTTCCCTCAATTTTAGCAACTATACTATGATTCTTCTAACCAAGATTGGTAATATGATTCATCATTAATTTTCATGGCCTCTTCTGTTACCATAAGAGGTTTAAAAGTATCTACCATAACTGCGAGTTCTGCAGTTTCTTTTTTTCCAATGCTTTTCTCCATGGTCCCAGGGTGTGGACCATGTGGTATCCCAGATGGATGAAGCGTTATTTGACCTTCTACAATATTTTTTCTGCTCATAAAATTTCCATCAACATAGTATAATACTTCATCAGAATCTATATTGCTGTGGTTATAAGGCGCAGGGATTGCGTTGGGGTGATAGTCGTACATACGAGGCACAAAAGAGCAAATAGTAAACCCACTATTTTCAAAAGTTTGGTGTACTGGGGGCGGCTGATGCACTCTACCTGTAATAGGCTCAAAATCATGAATGGAAAATTTGTATGGGAAATTGTAGCCATCCCAACCGACCACACTAAATGGGTGAGCAGCATAGACATACTCATGAATAAAGTCTTGTTTTTTAACTTTAATGACGAAGTCCCCCCTCTCGTTATATGTCTCTAATTCCTCTGGCCCATGTAAATCTCTTTCACAAAAAGGCGAACTTTCAAGGTGTTGTCCAAACCAGTTTCTGTATCTTTTTGGAGTATAAATGGGATTTTTAGCTTCAACTATAAATAACCTATTGTCTTGATCATCAAAATTAATCTGGTAAATAACCCCTCTAGGAATTAACAGGTAATCTCCATATTTAAACGAGATATTTCCTAGATAAGTTCTTAATTTCCCAGAGCCTTTATGAATGAAGATGAGTTCATCTGAATCGGTATTTTTATAGAAATACTCTTTAAGAGAACTTATGGGTGCAGCCAGCACTATACTACAATCACTATTCGTTAAGACGGTTTTTCTACTCTCTAAATAATCTGTTGTAGGCTTTATATTAAAACCCCTAAGTGCTAGAGATTTCATGTTTTTTTCCACAGCTATTTTTGGAGCTACATCATAAGATTTTAATATACCCTTTACTTGCGTGGGTCTTTGGGTGTGATATAAAAGGGAAGCCATGCCGTCAAAACCTATCGTTCCAAAAAGTTCCTCATAATAAAAATCCCCTAGTTCATTTTTAAATATTGTATGTCTTTTTTTAGGAATAATTCCAAGCTTGTGATAGTATGGCATAATCTTAATTTTAGATATTAATTGTAGCAGTTGTTCCTTTTTCAACTGAAAGTTTTTCAATGGCTATATTTAGTGAATTCTTTGTTAAGTTGAGGCCATCTAAACTTTTTTCATGCACTTCAGTAAGTGCTTTTTTGATTGTATTTGAGCAATCTTCAAATAATAATTTGTCTGTTATTTCTTCATCACTATTCATTAAATAAGCAAAAACCCTGGCCATACCACAATTGGCTATGAAGTCAGGAATAATGGATATTTTTTGATCTATTTTTGAGAGTAATGGACCCATAAAAATTTCTGGATCGTTAAAAGGTACATTAGCACCACAACTAACTAATTTCAACCCTTTTTTAATTAGCGACTCCATTTGGTTTTTTTCAACCATTCTTGAACCTGCTGCTGGAATAAATATATCTGCTTTGAATTGCCAAGCAGCATCAATGCCTTGATGGTTAGCAATGAAGTTTGGAAGTAGGTGAAGACGCCCTTTGTTTTGATAAAACAATTCTATGTCTTTATCGCTAAAGCCTTCTTGGTCAAGAAATCCTCCCATTTGGTCTATTATAGCTACTATTTTAACACCTGATTTACAGAGATAATAGCCTGCTGCAGCCCCCACATTGCCCCACCCTTGAATTATTGCTTTTTTACCTTGTAAATTGCCGCCCCATATTTGAAAATAATGCTTTACCGCTTCTGACACTCCATAGCCGGTAATTAAGTCAGAAACCAGGTGGTTTGTTCCTGTAGGTGGGATATATAAAGGGTTTGTTACGCATTTTGAAACCCCAGTTTTCAATCGTGTAATTTTAAATTTATTTTGTTCTTCATTATGATCGAAGTATCCATTTACAATCCCTTCTTGAGGATGTACTATACCCAAACTTTCTGTTATTGGAATCACTTCGTGAATCTCATCTATATTCAAATCGCCACCAGTACCGTAATAGCTTTTTAAAATAGGTTTTATAGCAGCATACCATCGAGTCAAAACTTCTTTCTTTCTAGGGTCTTTTGGATCGAAATCTATTCCTGATTTGGCTCCGCCGATTTGAGGGCCGGAAACAGTAAATTTTATTTCCATAGTCTTAGCTAAAGAGGTTACTTCATGACGATTTAAACCTTTTCTCATTCTGGTTCCTCCACCTGCAGCCCCACCTCTCAGAGAATTTATCACCACCCATCCCTTAGCCTCGGAATCTCTGTCTATCCATTCAAATACAATTTCTGGGGCAGTGTGTTCAAATATTTCTATGAGATTATTCATCTTTTCTATTACTAATTATTGTGTATACTTAAAGTTATAAATCCGTTATCAATTTGTTTGGATACACTTAATATTTTTGTAAATACAGAAATTATAAATACTTTAAACGAATATTTATAGAAAAATATTCTTTATAAACTATTAATGTTCTTTCAATATGAACAATAAACTAGATGCAATAGACTTTAAAATATTAAACCTTTTACAAGAAGATGGTAGAGTTACCATAAAGAAAATATCGGAGGCATTAAAACTTTCTACAACACCTATTTTTGAGAGGATCAAAAAACTAGAGAAGGGTGGGTATATTAAAAATTATGTAACCCTCTTAAATAACCGAAAACTTGGTTTAAAGCAAGTTGTGTTTATCCAACTAACTTTAAAAGAGCACTCGAGAAGTTATATTGAGAAATTTGCCAACGAGGTAAAGCTGTTTCCAGAAGTGTTAGAATGTTATAGGATAACTGGTAATTTTGATTTTTTACTTAAAGTGTTGGTTACAGACATTGAGTCTTATGAGAATTTTATTTTAACTAAACTCTCATTGCTTTCCAACCTAGGTAATGTACAAAGTCACATAGCTTTATCAGAGGCTAAAAACACAACAATAGTAAATTTAAATGCTGTAAGAAGTCACATGGAATAATTTGTGCAAAAAACATACCTGTTGAAAAACACAGCGGCCAGTATCTTTTATACTTTTAAGACGGCGGGGTAAGGAGATAGAATAAACGATTTTGAAGCTTCATGACTTAGTCCACCAATACACAAAGTTAACCAAAACCACCCAATTTCACCCAAGAATTAGGGTAGTATAACGGTATAAAAAGAATACTTTTTGACCCTGCCGAGCACCCCCAGGAGCACCCTTGGGAAATGAAAAAACCCGTAAGTCCTTGTTGTATAAGGGTTTACGGGTTTTGGGTGGTGGTACCTCCAGGCCACCAGACTCTTTATCTGGTTTAATCTATTTTTCGACAAATACCTTAAAATCAGAAATATAACCTGTTTTTTCGGATATAATTATCAGAAGAAGTAAACCTAAATAAAGAGAGAATAACCCTGCCGAGCACCCCCAGGAGCACCCTCCAAAATGCGCTATATATTAGCCCCCTATGAAAAAAACAATTCAATCAACCCGGGGGGCGGTAAGGTTTAGTCGTCAACGGGCAATGGGAGAAGCGCCAAAGAGTTTGGAGGCGGATAAATATTTAACAAGAAGTGAAGTGTGTGACTTGTTAAACGTATCTCATGTGACATTGAATAATTGGTCCAAACGAGATGTACTGATACCAAGAAAAATAGGTGGTAGGGTATTATATCTTAAGAATGAGGTGTTTGAGAAGTTGGATAAGATTGCTTAGTGATTTCTTCTAGATCTTCATGTTAATTATCGTATTGCATTAAGAGCTTCTTTTAGATGAAGTTTTTGGATTAAATTAACATCTAAATAATCTCCTCAGATAATATTATCATGAAAGAAATTAAGTGCCCCAACTGCCAGACAAATTTTAAAATTGATGAGACTTCATATGCTGATATAATTAAGCAAGTAAGAGACGAACAGTTCAACGATGAATTGAAATCAAGACTTGAACTGGCTGATCGAGACAAAAGAAATGCAGTAGAACTAGCTGAGGCAAATCTTCGTAACAAACTACAACAAGACCTATCCAAAAAAGATCAAGAGATCTTAGATCTTAAGGTCAAAAGTGAAATTAATAACATCAAATCTAAGGTGAGTCAAATCGAATTGGAAAAGGCTAATGCAGTGATGGAAAGCACACTGAAGCTTGAGAGAGATTTGGATAGATTGAAAAGTCAACTTAGCCAGAAGGATCTTGAGAAGGAACTTCTTGAAAAAAGTTTGAATGAAAAATATAGTCTTGAACTTGCCACAAAAGATAGGATTATTCAAATAAAAGAAGATGAAATCACCATGCACAAGGATTTGAAGCAAAAACTTTCAACAAAAATGGTAGGTGAAACACTTGAGCACCATTGTGAAACTGAATTTAATAAACTTCGAGCAACAGGATTTCAAAACGCTGTATTTGAAAAGGATAACGATGCTAGATCTGGCAGTAAAGGTGATTTCATATATCGAGAATATGCGGACGCAGAGCGGACTATTGAACTCATTTCCATAATGTTTGAGATGAAGAATGAAAGTGACGAGACGGTAACTAAGAAGAAAAACGAAGATTTCTTAAAAGAGCTCAATAAGGATAGGGATGAGAAAAAGTGTGAATATGCAGTATTAGTATCTCTGTTAGAAAAAGATAGTGAGTATTATAATTCGGGAATTGTGGATGTTTCATATAGATTTCCAAAGATGTATGTTGTACGCCCTCAATTTTTTATACCTATAATTACAGTTCTCAGAAATGCCGCCTATAATTCTATGGAATACAAGAAAGAACTTGCTCATGTGAGGAGTCAAAACATAGATATTTCAAACTTTGAAGATAAAATCAGTAAGTTCAAAGAAGGATTTGCATATAATTTTAATCAAGCAAGTAAAAAATTTGTGATAGCTATTGAAGAAATAGACAAGTCAATTACACATCTCAATAAAATCAAAGAAGCTCTATTGTCTTCGGAAAACAACCTGAGGATCGCCAATCAAAAGGCCGAGGATTTAACCATAAGAAAACTTACACACAACAATACTACGATGAAAAAAATGTTTGATATTTAACAATTTAGACTAGTGAACGAACATATATAAGTCTAATATAAATAACTATGTAATCGAGGATATAAAAATTACAGTTTAGTAAATATACTTTTGATTGATGTTGAGTTTTAAAGTTCCATTGTTGGTCATATTCTACTCAAACAATTGAATAATAATTATTATATAAAGCCAAGTGAATTATAATGTCCTGGTCGTATAAAGTACTATAAACACTGTACATCCTTAGATACATAACTAAACTCTTTGAAAGATGAAAAAACTTTCTAAATCAAAGTTTCGAACGGGAATAGATTGCCCTAATAAGCTCTACTTTTTATCGAAGGGTAATTTGTATTACAACAAAAAAATTGATGATCCGTTTTTAGAATCCCTAGCTCAAGGGGGGTTTCAGGTAGAAGAGCTGGCCAGACTTCATTATCCTGAAGGGCGTTTTATAGAGGCTCACCCTGGGGATTATGAGGCTTCTATTGTCGAGACCCATCCACTGATTGAAAGCCATGAGAATATTGTTATTTATGAGGCTGCTTTTGAATACGATGGATATTATGTTCGTTCAGATGTGGTAGTAAAAGGAGGTAACGATCTAAAGCTTATTGAAGTAAAGGCTAAGAGTTATGACCCAAATAATGATTACGAGTTTATTGGTAAAAGAGGTGCTATCACTACACAATGGAAGCCCTATTTGTTCGATTTGGCATTTCAATACTATGTAGCTTCTAACGCTTATCCGAATTTGAAAATTACCTCATATTTGATGCTTGCCGATAAGAGTAAAGAGTCTCAGATAGACGGGCTTAATCAGT
>Ga0208931_1000411_pt1 | contig 14063 bp, 11 predicted proteins | sample Colrivmet1555B02_FD_187668 | JGI IMG/M metagenome (GOLD analysis project Ga0208931, IMG submission 187668) | Estuarine microbial communities from the Columbia River estuary - metaG 1555B-02 (SPAdes) (version 2) | ecosystem: Environmental > Aquatic > Marine > Intertidal zone > Estuary | place... | reverse complement strand
CAAGCAAATAAAAGCGGGTATTATCCCTTCCATTATTTTATGGGGACCACCCGGTACTGGAAAAACCACTTTAGCAAATATTATTGCCGCCCAAACAGAACGACCTTTTTATGCCCTTAGTGCTATTAATTCTGGGGTAAAAGAAGTGCGGGAAGTGATTGAAAAAGCCAAGCAATCTGGAGGATTATTCACCACAAAAAACCCACTTTTATTCATAGATGAGATTCATAGATTTAGTAAGTCTCAACAAGACTCCCTTTTAGCAGCAGTAGAAAAAGGATGGGTTACCTTAATTGGAGCTACCACAGAGAATCCGAGTTTTGAGGTAAATGCTGCCCTACTCTCTCGTTGCCAAGTTTACACGCTCAAAGCTTTTGAAAAATCAGATTTAGAAGCGCTATTAAACAACGCCATAAAGATAGATCCATGGCTTCAAGAGAAAGAAATTACCCTCAAAGAAACCAATGCCCTTTTTAGGGCAAGTGGTGGTGACGCCAGAAAATTGCTCAATATTTTTGAATTTCTTGTCACCCAAAATCCAGATAAAAAAGTAGTCATCACAGATGAGTTTGTAACCAGCAACACACAAAATAACACTGCTTTTTATGACAAGTCGGGAGAGCAACATTACGACATAGTTTCTGCATTTATCAAATCTATTAGAGGTTCAGATCCCAATGCAGCTGTTTACTGGCTTGCCAGAATGATCGTTGGCGGAGAAGACGTGAAATTCATTGCTAGGAGAATGGTTATATTGGCTTCTGAGGATATTGGGAATGCCAATCCAACTGCCCTTGTACTAGCAAATACTTGTTTCCAATCGGTACATAGTATTGGACACCCAGAGGCCAGAATTATTTTGAGTCAGTGTGCGGTGTATTTAGCGACTTCACCTAAAAGCAATAGTAGTTATCTGTCTATAAACGAAGCGATTGCTGCTGTCAAAGAAACTGGAGATTTACAAGTACCACTCGCACTGAGAAATGCGCCTAACAAACTAATGAAAGAACTGGGCTATGGAGACAGCTACCAATACTCCCACAACGGTCCAAATGCATTCATAGCACAAGAGTTTCTTCCAGCAGCAATATCAGGAACAGTATTTTACCAGCCCGGAGACAACCCCAGGGAAAAAAGTAGTAGAGATTTCCTTAAAAACCGTTGGAAAGACAAATATAATTACTAAAGAAATCCCTGACTTATTGCAGTAGAGATTTCCTTAAAAACCATTCGAAAGACAAATACGAATACTAAAGAAATCCCTACATTATTAGAGGAACTTCTTTAATTCCGCTAAACTGTGTACTATTGTGCAATGCTCATGTGCAGATTCTCCGTGAGCATTAAAATGAATGACCTCAAAGCCAACTTCTTTAGCGCCCAGAATATCTGCCTCTAAGCTATCTCCTATCATTAACGATTTATCTGCGGTGACATTTGCTTTTTCTAGTGCTAATTCAAAAATTTCAGGATGTGGTTTCTTTACTCCTGCTAGTTCAGAATCCATGATTACGTCAAAATAATGATCAATATGGGCATTTTTCATTTTCTTTCCTTGCACTTCGGAAAAACCATTGGTGATGATATGTAAATTGTAATGTGGCTTTAAATAGGCTAATATCTCTATGGTACCGGGAAACAAATGGTTGTAAGTAGTGAGCACTTCCATATATTGGTCTGCTAATTCATGAATCAATGCATCTGTAGCGGGATATTCAAGTGTGTCAAAGGTGAATTTTAAACGTTCGTAACGAAGGGTTTCTTTAGAAACGCTACCGTTTCTGTACATACGCCAATACTGAAGGTTAATAGGAATATAGGCTTTTAAAAATGTATCTAATGGAATGTCTACACCATATTCGGTGAGCAAACGTTCAAAAGTAAGGGCTGAATTTTTTTCAAAATCCCAAAGGGTATGGTCTAAATCAAAAAAGATGTCTGAAATTTTACCTCTAAGCATAGTATTTTTTTTGCTAAAGGTACTATTTAATTTTGCTTTGACTGAGCGAAGAGACAGCCTGTATAATTTTTAATAGATCTACAGTTACACAAATTCTGGACTGTATTTCATTTATGGAAATACAAATTACATATTGTAATCTACTTACAGTATAAAGCAAAAAGCTACTTACTAAACTGAGCCAAATGCTTTTGAAAAGTTTCTTTCCACACCAGTGATTTTTCTCCTCCCAACAATTCATTAGAGAAAACCACATTAAAATGGGCGCTCACCTCTTTTGTGGCCAGATAAAGTGGGGTCATTATTTTTAATGCGTCTAAAGTGCTCTTCTCCTTTAATAAAGCGTAGTCATGCACTGCAAACGGATGCACCTTAATAGGCAACTGAAGCTCCAGATAAATATCATAAAAGAAAAAAGGAGTCGCTGTTCCCGCCCTAAACCCAAGCTCATGGGTATAGCCCATAGAATAGTCGTTGTGAATTTCAGCGTCTACCAAGTCCCTGTAAGATACAGGTATGTCTACCCTATTATACCGCATTCTAGACGCTTTAATGGGTCTATTAACTACACTGGCCAAATGCTTCTGCTCTTCCATTAAAATTTTAGGAGCACCAAAAGATGCGTATGAAGCCGCCAAAGCCACTTCAAAGTGGTCCGCTACAGATTTTATAAGGGCTTTAAATGAGTTGTTATAAGGAGACACATTTTTGTCATAAGTACCATAATCAGCAAATTGAAAAAAGAAAATGGCTTTGGCCTTATACTGCCTTAAAAGAATGCCTAAGTAGTCAAAATTATCATAGGGATCTTTTTTAAAGCGCAGCCACACGCCTAGCCTGGTTAGAAGCCTGCTTAATTTAAAGCCTGCTAAATCTACAAAAAAACCAGACACACCTCTAATAAGGCCCCTATAAGCAAATGCATGAGAGCTAGTCACATCTATTAATGGGGTAAAGCAATACGCTCTTTTTGCCCTTTTAAGGTCGGGGAATTTATCTTGAAGGGCATTAAAAAAAAGGCTTGCCCACTGGTCCACTACAGGTGAGGTTAAAAAACCGTTCACATAACCCACACTTTCTTTTGGTGGAAAGCGTCCGTGAATGTCTTTCACATGAGGCAAATACTCTTCATACCTAGACAGCATATAAAAACTAGCGGCAAAAACATCAAAAGGAATACCACTTTTGTCTCCTGAGGGAAAGAAACAAGGCACCCCGTTCCAGTCACTTACTTTAATAGCATGGTCATTAATACCTTGCTCGAATAACAGCGCATGAGACCTTATAAAGAATTCATTTTGCAAAGCCTGTTTCGTATAGGTTAATTTTGGCCCCTCATGCTTTATAAAGTCCGACACTTCAGTAGTGAAAGCAACTTCTAAACCCAACAAACGTTTACAAATATGATTGGCTATATAAGTAAATCTAGGGGTTATTTTATAGGTGTATATCAGGAGCATTTACAAGAAAGTATGATTCAAAAATAGATCAGTTAGGGAACGGTTATTCTAGGCTTAAAAATAAACAATTATAGCAGATTCTGGTCTGCAAAACTGAAGTATTCATTTTTACCTACAATTATATGATCTAGTAATTTAATATCTAAAACCTTAGCGGCTTCCTTTAATTTCTGTGTCAAAGCTTTGTCTGAAAGGGAGGGTTTTAGGTTGCCTGTGGGATGGTTATGGGCTACAATCATAGCCGTAGCACCCCATCTTATAGCCTGTTGTAAAACCAACCTGATGTCTACAACTGTGGCTGTAAAACCACCTTTACCAAGTAAGGAACGCTCAATAAGCACATTAGAATTATCCAAATACAGCACCCAAAACTCTTCATAAGTCAAACCAATTAAAACAGGCTTCAAAATAGAGAATGCAGATCCACTAGAAGAAAGAGATAGGGGGGCGGTAGCATTGACATGCAACAATCTGTATCCAAAATCTAGTGACGCCTTTATTTTAATGGCTTTCACCTTCCCTACTCCTTTAAAATCCATAAGCTTCTCTATGGAAAGTTCAAATAATTTTTGAAGGTCATTGTCACATGCAATCAATAGCGTCTTGGCCAGTGAAAGGGCAGACTGACCAACAGAACCATTGCCTAAAACTATGGCAAGAAGCTCTGCATCTGTCAATTTTTGTCCACCCAAACGCAGGTATTTTTCTCTAGGCTGGTCTTCCACAGACCAAGCCTTCATACCCGAATTTTTAATATAGACCATGAGTAAAGATAGCCTGTGTGGCTCAAAAAGAAACGCAAACCAGACAAACTACTCCCTGACTAGATGATCGGTCAAAAAAGCCATAGCCACAAATCTAAAAAAACCTTGGTAAAACCTTAAGAAATTCGCTGGGCCAGTGCTTTAAAGTCCGTGCCTCCGTAATTACCTGAACTCATGAATAACAGCACCGTTCCTTCTAAAGGCAAATCTCTCAAGAAAACAGCCAAACCTTCAGGCGTAGTTTCTATTTGAAGCGCAGCGGAACCAAAAGCATTTTTAATAACCTCCGCAGAGATAGGTTCCCTTTCTTTTATGGCTAGTACGGCTGGCTCATAGAAAACCATACCGACGTCGGCCTTGGCCAAAGCATTTTTATACTCCTTGAGAAAAGAAGCGTCTAAACTACTGTAGGTATGCAACTCAAGTACCACAACCAACTTCCTGTCAGGATATTGCTCCTTAACCGCTGCAGTAGTGGCCTTTACCTTACTAGGTGCGTGAGCAAAATCTTTATAAATAGCCGTTTGATTGTTCTTAGCGACCAATTCTAATCGTTTAGAAGCGCCTCTAAAACTACTAATGGCCTCATAGAAATCTAGGGCGTCTATACCCATATGCTGGCATATCCACTTGGCACCTGCCAGATTATTGAGGTTGTGCATTCCGAAAATTTCTAATGGCAAAGGACCTTCTTCCGTTTCTAGATAAGTTACACCACTATCTATAGAAGCCTCTGGGGTGGTATAAGCAATTTTGCGAATGGTGTTGGTGGCTTTTTCAACCATTTCATTAAGTACCTGATCCTCTTGATTAAAAGTAAGGCTACCTCCCGCAACAATACTATCAATAAAGTATTCAAAGGGCGCACAATAAGATTCAAAAGTGGGGAATACATTAATATGGTCCCAAGCAATACCACTCAAGAGCGCAATATGCGGCTTGTAATGTAAAAACTTTGATTGGGCATCTATGGGAGAAGAGAGGTATTCATCTCCCTCTAATAACATAAAATCGTTCTCCTCTGTGAGATGAACCATCTTGTCAAAGCCGTCTAATTGGGCACCCACCATAAAGTCTATTTCTTTTTCATGGTAGTGCATCACATGAAGGATCATAGAAGTAATGGTTGTTTTTCCGTGACTCCCCCCTATGACAACGCGTGTTTTATGCTTTGAATGTTCATATAAAAATTCAGGATAAGAATACACTTTTAAACCCAATTCCTGGGCTTTTTCAAGCTGAGGATTCCCTGGTTTTGCGTGCATGCCTAAAACAATTACATCTATATCTGAGTGAATGTTTTCAGGCTGCCAACCCATTTCTAAGGGAAGTAAACCAACCGCTGCTAGGCGGCTTTTAGAGGGTTCAAAAATGACGTCGTCACTGCCGCTAATCTCATGACCCGCTTCGTGTAATGCCAATGCTAAGTTATGCATAGCACTTCCTCCAATGGCTATAAAATGTATTCTCATAGTATTATTTTCCAGAACCCATGGATTCCTTTTGATCGTGTATCATTTCCCAAAGGGTGTCTTTGAGCGGCATAATGCCTTTTTGTGCCACAGCAGAGAAGAACAAAAATGGGGTATTTCCCAATACGGGTTTTAGCAAGCCTGAAATCTCAGTTTCTAATTCCTCATCCAGCATATCGCTCTTTGAAATGGCAACCAAGCGGTCTTTGTCCAACAATTCAGGGTTGTATCTTCTCAACTCATCCAACAAAACACCGTACTCTTTCACAATATCTTCACTGTCTGCTGGAATTAAAAATAAAAGGGTCGCATTGCGCTCAATATGCCTTAAAAAATAATGGCCCAAACCTTTGCCTTCTGCCGCTCCTTCGATAATTCCAGGAATATCTGCCATGACAAAACTCTTAAAATCCCTGTATTCCACAATCCCTAAATTGGGTTTGAGGGTGGTAAAGGCATAAGAGGCAATCTTTGGCTTTGCAGAGGTAATCACAGAGAGTAAGGTAGATTTTCCTGCATTTGGAAAACCAACCAATCCTACGTCTGCCAATACTTTTAATTCAAGGGTAAAAGAGCCTTCTTTTCCTGGAATTCCAGGTTGGGCATATCTGGGTGTTTGATTGGTAGAAGACCTAAAGTGCCAGTTTCCTAGCCCCCCTTTTCCTCCGTCCAAAAGCACAATCTCTTGGTTGTGCTCGGTCACTTCATATAATGGCTCTTGGGTTTCTCCATCTTTAACAACAGTTCCCAGAGGCACTTCTAAATAGACGTCGTTTCCGTCTGTTCCAAAACTCCTGTTTTTACTGCCATGTCCCCCATGCTCTGCAGTAAAATGCTTTTTAAATTTATAATGAACCAGCGTCCAAAGATGCTTGTTCCCCTTTAAAATAATGTGGCCCCCTCTTCCTCCATCGCCACCATCGGGTCCTCCTTTGGTGATGAATTTCTCCCTGTGTAAATGTATAGATCCCTTTCCTCCATTTCCTGAGGTTAAAAAAACCTTTACATAATCTACGAAATTTCCTTCTGTCATGGGGTAATGATTAAATAATTTATGGGCTAAATTGGCCTATTCTAGGCCGATGCTTCAAACAGCGCTTTTCTTTTATAAACCACTAATAATAGCAGCTATTCTCTTTGTTATTTCTGAAATTTCTCCAATGCCATTAACAGCATAAAACTTATTTTGGGCCTTGTAAAAAGCCTCTAAAGGGGCTGTTTTTAGGTTGTATTCCTGAAATCTATTTCTAATTTTTGCTTCGTCCGAATCATCCGGTCTTCCACTTTCTTTGCCTCGCTCCAAGAGCCTAGCAGTTAAAACATCTTCATCTGCCTCCAAGGCTATAGTCGCAGAAATGGCCATTGACTTGGTCTTTAAAAAAGCATCCAATGCTTCTGCTTGTGCTGTTGTTCTGGGAAATCCATCAAAAATAAATCCCGCAGCAGCTTGATTTTCATTCACCTCAGCCTCCAACATTTGTATGGTCACTGAATCTGGAACCAAATCTCCTTTGTCCATATAAGACTTGGCCAATTGACCTAATGGAGTATTTTGAGAAATATTAGCCCTAAAAACATCTCCAGTAGAAATATGCTTTAATTGGTAGGTTTCTTTTAAAAAGGCCGCTTGGGTTCCTTTTCCTGCGCCTGGTTTCCCAAACAAGACAAGGTTGGTTTTCATGGGGTTTTTTTTAGTTAATTAAAGGCACAAAGATAGTGTTTTGATTTCGCTTTTTTAAAGGGACAGACCGGCTTTATAATAATTATCTCGTATTTTTGTAGCACAAGCACAAAATAACCCTAAGGGCCTTATTGATGAGTACAAACTATTTTTCTTCTAATTTCACTCTCGGCATTCTCGGTGGCGGACAACTCGGTAAAATGCTTTTACAAGAAACCAGAAAATGGGACATTCAAACAAAAGTATTAGATCCCTCTCCAGACGCTCCGTCTAGATTGACTTGCAACCTTTTTGAACAAGGAAATTTAATGGATTATGAGACTGTTTTTAACTTTGGAAAAACAGTAGACCTACTCACCATAGAAATTGAAAATGTAAATATTGACGCCTTAGAAGCACTCGAAAAAGAGGGTGTCACTGTATATCCCTCTTCAGATAGCCTAAGAAGTATTGCCAACAAAGGCACCCAAAAACTCTTTTACACAGACCATCAGATCCCAACAGCTCCTTTCAATAGATTTGCCTACAGCTCAGAAATTGAAGACAGTATTGCTCATGGAGGACTGTCTTTCCCTTTTGTGTGGAAGTCTGCACAATTTGGTTATGATGGTCAGGGCGTAAAAGTAGTTAGACAAGCAGCAGACCTAAAAGGGCTACCCAACGTAGCTTGCATTACAGAAAGCCTCATTGATTTCGAGAAAGAGTTGGCCGTAATTGTCTGTAGAAACCCTAGTGGAGAAAGTGTACACTACCCCGCTGTTGAGATGGAATTTCACCCTGAAGCCAATCAGGTAGAATACGTTTTATGTCCTGCAAGAATCACAGATCATTTGGCCCAGAAGGCCATTGAAGTGGCCTTAAAAACATCTGAAGCCTATGGCCATGTAGGTCTTTTGGCTGTTGAAATGTTTTTGACAAAAGAAGGCGATATTTTAGTCAATGAAGTTGCCCCAAGACCACACAATTCAGGACATTACTCTATAGAGGGAAGTTACACAAACCAATACGAACAACACCTCAGGGCCATATTGGACCTTCCTTTGGGAGACACCGCTAGTAAAGTAGCTGCCGTTATGGTCAATCTCGTTGGCGCAGCAGGACACACTGGTGCTGTGGTTTATAAAAACATGAAACACATTTTAAGTCTTGACGGGGTAACACCACATATTTATGGAAAAAAAGAAACCAGGCCTTTTAGAAAAATGGGCCATGTTACTATTGTACATCCAGATATGAAAACTGCAAGAGAAATGGCAGAAACCGTTAAAAAGAGTATTGCCGTAATTAGTGAAAATAAAATATAGGCTGGGAACAATCACCCATTATTTAAAAATAATACTGGGTATTGGAATTAGAAGTCTCAGTTAAAAATAGTTCTAAATAAAAATACATGAAAAAAGTAGCCGTAATCATGGGAAGCACCAGCGACCTTCCTGTAATGCAAGAAGCCATAGACTTTTTAAAATCTTTAAATATAGCGGTCATGGTAGACATTGTTTCTGCCCATAGGACCCCTGAAAAACTATTTAGATTTAGTAAAAACGCGCACCTTGAGGGTATTGGTGTTATTATAGCGGGTGCCGGTGGTGCAGCACATTTACCTGGAATGGTGGCTTCTTTATCTCCTTTACCAGTGATAGGTGTACCCATTAAAAGCAGCAATTCTATAGACGGCTGGGATTCTGTGCTTTCTATATTACAAATGCCGGGCGGGGTGCCTGTTGGCACCGTGGCACTGAATGGTGCCAAGAATGCGGGCATTCTCGCCGCCCAAATACTCGGGAGCAGTGATCCTGCAATTCTCGATCAAATAATTGCTTATAAGGAAGCCCTTAAAGAAAAAGTGATCGAAGGCGCAAAATCAGTTCAGTCATAAAAAGTAGCAAAACACTTTAAAAACAAATCGGTCAATGTCTAAAAATCCCTTATTAGCTTCATTTGAAACGCCTCCATTTCACCTGATTAAAAACGAGCATTACAAACCCGCTTTTGAGACCGCTATAGTCCTTGCCAAAGAGGAGATTACTGCTGTAAAGGAGCAATCAGAAGCACCTTCTTTTGAAAATACCGTGGTAGCACTAGATTATGCAGGACAGACATTGGGAAATATTTCCAGCATATTCTTTAACCTCAATTCAGCAGAAACCTCCCCTGAAATGCAAAAAATTGCACAAGAAGTGTCTCCACTTCTCAGTGCCTTTAGCAATGACCTGAGTTTAGACCCCGACTTATTCAAAAGGGTTAAAGCCGTTTACGAACAGAAAGACAACCTATCTCTAGATACAGAATCTCAAAGATTATTAGACAAATCTTATAAATCTTTTGTTAGGAATGGCGCGCTCTTGGAAGAGGCAGGCCAAAGCACCCTTAGGGAAATAGATAAAAACCTCTCTAGACTTCAGTTGGAATTTGGAGAACACGTCTTGGCAGACACCCAAATATTCTCCCTTCACATTACAGATGAACTTGAATTAGACGGATTACCAGACAGTGTTAAAACGGCTGCAGAAGACTTAGCAAAAAGCAAAGATAAAGAAGGCTGGATCTTCACATTAGATTACCCGAGCTATGTGCCTTTTATGAAGTTTTCTACCCAACGGGGTTTACGTGAAAAAATGCACAAAGCATTTACCAGCAAAGGATTTCAAAAGAACGAAAACAACAACGAGGCCATTGTTTTAGAAATTGTTAGACTCAGACACCAAAGGGCCCAATTACTGGGGTATGAAGACCACGCCCAATATATCTTAGAAGAAAGAATGGCCAAAAGCCCAGCTGCTGTGCTTAATTTTTCACAAAACATTTTAAACAAAGCCCTACCTGCTGCAAAAGCAGAAATGGAGGCCTTAAAAGCGTACGGCAAAGAACAGTTTGGTTTAGAAAACCTAGAAAAATGGGATGGCCCCTTTGTAGGAGAAAAACTCAGACAAGCGACTTTTAATTTTGAAGAAGAAGTACTCAAGCCCTACCTTCCATTAAATGCCTGCGTAATGGGTATGTTTGACATTGCCCACAAATTATACGGATTAAACTTCAGTGAGGTCAAAGACATACCGGTCTACCACAAAGAGGTGTCTACCTATAAGGTGTATGACAACAAGGGAACTTTTGTATCCTATTTTTACACAGACTTTCACCCAAGACCCGGAAAAAGGGGGGGCGCATGGATGACCTCCTTTAGATCACAGTATAAAAAAGACGGCCAGGACTTCAGGCCACAAATAGCCATAGTATGTAATTTTAGCTCTGCTACTTCCAAGACGCCTGCATTACTTACTTTTCAAGAACTCACCACCCTATTTCACGAGTTTGGCCACGCCTTACATGGCATGCTTGCCAACACCACTTTCCCAAGTCTTTCAGGGACGTCCGTATCTTGGGATTTTGTTGAACTTCCCAGCCAACTCATGGAAAACTGGTGTTATGAAAAAGAAGCCTTATCACTTTTTGCAAAACACTATAAAGACCACACTTTAATTCCTATGGAATTGGTCCAAAAAATAAAAGAACAAGCTACCTTCTTAGAGGGAATGGCCACTTTGAGACAACTGAGTTTTGGGTTATTAGATATGGCCTGGCACAGCAGTAATCCAATGGAAATAACAGATGTTGCTGCTTTTGAAAATGATGCATTTAAAGGAACAGACCTTTACCCTTCTCAGCCTGGAAGTTGTATGAGTACCGCTTTTTCTCATATTTTCCAAGGGGGCTATGCAGCAGGATACTACAGCTATAAGTGGGCAGAGGTATTAGATGCAGACGCCTTTGAAAAATTTAAAGAAGCAGGTATTTTTAATGCAACAGTAGCAGCAGACTTTAAAGAATTTGTGCTCTCTAAGGGAGGTTCAGAAGATCCTATGGTATTGTACAAAAAATTCAGGGGCAGCGAACCAAAGCCTGAGGCACTTCTCAAAAGAGCGGGTTTATTGAATTAAGCAAAGTATAGAAGCGTTAATAGAGTAACAAGCAGGTTTGTTGAATCAAGCAAAGTGCTAGGGTATTTTTGAAGTAAGGATCAAGCCTATTGTATGAAGCTTAGAAGTTGTGTTTTTTAAACCACCACAGCTACTGCGTCTTTTCATAAGCCTTATAGCCGCCTTTAAGGTTCACAACCCTTTTATAACCAAGACTGTCTAGTCTGGAAGCTGCCATTGCGGAACGCTTACCACTACGACAGTACACATAAATCTTATTGCGTTTGCCTATGCTGTCAAAAGCCTTATTAAAGTCAGCAGACAACCAATCTATATTAACCGCATGAGGCAGGTGGCCTTCCTTAAATTCTGCAGGGGTCCTGACATCTATTAGCAGGCTACGCTTGTTTATTTTGGTTACAGCCTCAGACATATCTCTGTCTTTATGCTGTGCAAAAGCATAAAAACTACATAAGAATAATAGACTAAAAAGGACTTTTTTCATAGATATGAGGCTTTTTCCATTGGGGAAATTTTAAATGAGTTAGCCTTTGCCAAAACACTTATTGTTTTATAAAATTACAAAAACGATTCAAAAGCCCACCAAAGAAAGGCAAACAAAATGGGAATTCCCTCTACCCAAAAATCGGTAAAATAGCTACTTGAATGCTTGCCAGAATAGAAAATCCCTATGATCAGCAGCAGCGTAATCATTAGAGAAACCCCCACTATTTGTATAGGCCATTTCAATATTGCCCCAGCAAATAAATGGCCTCCTAAAAAAAGGAGCGACCAAAAAATCCCAATGTATTTGGTCTTTTGCAACCCATAGCGCTGTGGGAGTGTGGCCAATTGAGGAGTGTCTTCCAGATAGTCTCTTAGCTCAAAAGGAACCATTAAGGCCAGGACTAAGAAAAAATGAGATAGAAACAAGCCTAAAACACCCACTAACCCAAAAGGATCTGATGAATTAGTAAGCTGTAAAACCATTTTAACCCCCAATGTAGACAGTGGCAATACCACAGTCGCCAGGGCCCAAACAATAGCAACAATATAAATTTTCATGCCTTTTATAGCCCTAAGGTTTTTTTGGGCTGGAAATATAGGCAGCCCGTAAAGGGCCGTAAAAACAACTAACATTAGTAATACCAAATAAGCCAATGGGTTTAAATACAGCATCCCGTATAAGCCGAGCGCTCCACAAAAAAAACTCACTATTTGCATGGGCATAAAGGACTTATGGGTCACTTTCAAATAAAAGGGACCGCCCAAGCCATATTTGATAAAATTATAGCCCATAACAGTTCCCGAAAACAACACAACCCCCAAAGCATTAGACCATAAAATGTTTAAGCCTTTAGCACCCACATAACTGAGGGATACCACGGCAAAAGCCACGTGGACACTGGCCTTTAAATAAAAATCAAAAAATCTTCTCAAACCGCGCATTCCACAAAAGTAAACAAACTGTTTATAAGCCCTCAAATTGGTTAAAAAGTTTAGTGAAGACTTGTATAAAAGGCAGTATAATTATTCTTTTTATTAGTAATTTTGTGCAGCTTTTTATAGATCTAATATAACGATTTCGCTTATGAAAACAGATGTTTTTGCATTACGCCACATTGGCATACAAGAAGAAGAACAATCCCAAATGTTAAAAACAGTTGGTGTAGAGAATCTAGACCAGCTTATTTTGGAAACTATTCCTGCAGACATTCGTCTTAAAAAAGCGTTGGATTTAGCACCAGCCATGAGCGAACACGACTACCTTTCTCATATTGAAATACTGTCTCAAAAGAATAAGGTATTCAAAACTTATATAGGCCAAGGATACCACCAGAGCATTACCCCTTCAGTAATCAAAAGAAATATTTTAGAAAATCCGGGATGGTACACTGCCTATACACCATACCAAGCAGAAATTGCACAAGGTAGGTTAGAAGCATTAATCAATTTCCAGACCATGGTGTGTGAATTGACCGGAATGGATCTCGCCAACGCCTCTCTATTAGATGAGAGCACCGCAGCAGCAGAAGCCATGACCATGCTCTATGATGTAAGAACGAGAGACCAGAAAAAACAGGAGGCCATGTCCTTTTTTGTTTCAGAAGATATTTTACCACAAACCCTATCCTTATTAGAAACTAGGGCAACGCCACTAGGCATTCAATTAGAGGTTGGCCCAATAGATGCATTTGCATTTGAGCCCCATTTTTATGGTGCCATAGTACAGTATCCTGGTAAAAACGGTGCGATTGGTGCCGTAGACCAGTTCATGGAGAAAGCCAAAGCAACAGAAATAAAAGTGGCTTTTGCAGCAGACATATTAAGTTTAACCATGCTTACAGCGCCCGGAGAATTGGGTGCAGACGTAGTGGTTGGAACCACACAACGCTTTGGAATTCCTTTAGGCTATGGGGGGCCACACGCCGCATTTTTTGCCACAAGAGAAGATTATAAAAGAAGTATTCCTGGAAGAATCATTGGACTCACAAAAGATACTGACGGATTGCCAGCCTACCGAATGGCGCTACAGACCAGAGAACAACATATCAAAAGAGACAAAGCCACTTCTAACATCTGTACAGCTCAGGTACTTTTGGCTGTAATGGCTGGAATGTACGCGGTATACCACGGACCTCAAGGCTTGTTATATATTGCACATGGAGTGCACCATAAAACAGTTGCAGTGTCTAAGGCACTAGAAAGTTTGGGCTATACCCAGCACAACGAAAATTATTTTGATACCCTATTGGTGTCGGCGCCAGCAAAAGAAATTAAAGCATTGGCAGAAGCCCAAAAAGTCAATTTC
>Ga0208931_1000405_pt1 | contig 14145 bp, 6 predicted proteins | sample Colrivmet1555B02_FD_187668 | JGI IMG/M metagenome (GOLD analysis project Ga0208931, IMG submission 187668) | Estuarine microbial communities from the Columbia River estuary - metaG 1555B-02 (SPAdes) (version 2) | ecosystem: Environmental > Aquatic > Marine > Intertidal zone > Estuary | place... | reverse complement strand
AAAAGGATATTCCTTTCCAAATCTGAGCATTTGCTCTACATAGCCTTCTTTTTCTACTTTTAGGTTTTTAAAGTCACCCTTAGCATCAAACTCAGGAACCAATTTAGGTTGCACAAAACCAGAATATGGAGCTAGTTTTAAGCTCTCATATCTTTTGATCACTTCTTGGTGTAACTTTTGGTCTACTTTTACTCCATATCCTTCTACAAGAGCTTCTGCCGCAGCATAGTCTCCTTCTGATTTAATTCGTTGTATCTCTTTAAGCAAATCACCAAAGATAACGCGCAACTTAGCGTAGTCATTTATCACAAAGTACGTTTTACCTTCTATTACTTTTTTCTCAATCACATTGTCTTTTAATCCTTTTTCGTATGCCCAAGAAGCATTCAATTGTCGGTTTCGCATGTGATCTTCTTCAATATTTTCACCTAAATCTAATCTGCTCAATTGAAGCATCATGCCGTTGGCTATATACGTATCAAACTCTGCCATCCCTACCTCTAAGCTAGGCATAAGACCAAGTTTTACTAATTTAGAATCATAAATATAATAAAGTGCTACTAGGTCAGCGCGAGCCTCTTCTAGCGTGTTGCTATAGTTTTTAAGGGTTTCTTTTGGAGTTCCTACACCATCATTTATTTTACCACTTGCATGCCCTATTACCTCATGCATTGCAGTATGCATTTTACTTCCCAGTTTTCCGTGAGCTACGATTCTATCACGTGTCGCTTGATCATAATAAAACTCATTAAGTGAGCTACTTCCTCCAGCAGCATTGTATGCTTCAACTATATTTCCTAAGCTTATAGATTTACTACCATGTGTACTGCGTATCCAATTACTATTGGGCAGGTTAACCCCTATTGGAGTTGCAGGAGCTGCGTCACCAGACTCCATAGCTGCATTTATTACACGGTAACTTACGCCTACCACATTTGCTTTTTTGTGCTCTGGCATGATAGAGCTATTGTCCTCAAAATACTGTGCGTTTTTACTTAAGACTTCCATCCTTTTTGAAGCTTCTTTGTCATTAACTTGTATTACGCCTTCAAAAGCACCTTTATAACCTATGGCATCACCGTAAACCTCGATAAAGCCTAAAATAAAATCAATGTCACCTTCCGTACTATTTACCCAATTAATATTGGTTGCATCCCATTGCTTAAGATCTCCAGTTTTAAAATACTCTATTAGCATGGCTATGTGTTTTGCTTGTGCAGGATTTTCTGCCACGTCTTTGGCTTTTTTTAGCCAGAATATCATTTCATCCATTGCCGTACCATAAAGTCCTCCAGATTTATAAACTAGATCTACTAGTTTACCGTTCTTCTTTACTAATCTAGAGTTCAGGCCATATTCTACCGGTGTTTTATCTCCAGGCTTGCCCATTTTAGCATAGTGTGCTATAGCTTCTTCCTCAGTAACACCGTCTCCGTAATAATTATTAGCAGACAAAGCTACTTTGTCTACCCCTTTATCTTTAACAACTTTTTTAGCGTCTAAACTTTCATCAAAAAGAATAGTAACTATTCGTTCGATGAATTGATCATCCGTTTCTCCTTTTTCTTTAGGTAAGTTTAGATTGGGAGTTTCGTTAATCATATGTCTCAGAAATTCCTGTGGGAATTCAGGTACAAACTTTTTCTCAGCATAGTGGTGGTGAATACCATTGCTGAACCAAAAACGTTTCACATAGGTATCAAAAAGCATCCATTCACCGCCTTTATCACCCTCATACTTAGCGTAAAGCTCCTCTAAAGTTCTTTTTATCAATATATTATGCTTATAGTTTTGCGCATAAATAATTTCACGACCACTTAATGCTGCTTGACTCAGGTAATAGACTAGTTCCTTTTGTTTAACGGTCAACTCGTTTATAGAGCTTGCATCATATGTTAATACCTTGAGATCTGCAAAAACATTAGGATCTAAGTGAGGAGGTAGTGGAAGTAGCCCTTGATTTCCCTCCTGTTGTTGCTTCTCGTGTGGTAATTCTTGCGCAATGACTAGATTAGAAAACCCAATCAATGCTGCTATTAAATATATTTTTTTCATTATTCTATTTTAAAAAATTGAAAGGCGAATATATGCAAAAGACTTTTATAGTGCCTAAACACAGAGCAAATACACCTCTCGTTTAGCTTTTATATTTTGGGGGAATGATAGATTTATTTAATATAAAAAGGTCAAGTAGCCAACACCTTTAGTAATTTAACAACTTGACCTTTTTTGAAGGAAGAAATGAGGAGGCTTAATTTAAAAAGTCATAATAAATACTATAGTCGTCTTGATCCATTTTGTAGCTTAAAACTTTACCATCCGAAAGTATAAATAAACCCTCGTTCGATTTAGCATAAGGACTAAAAACCACATCTACTTTCTCGATTCCATATTCTAATTTTTTCATAGCATTTTCGGTTTTATCCGCAAATTTATCAAGGTTAGAACTCATTCTCTCCAACTTGCTAAGCGCTGAACTCCCCGCAATGAAAGCTTCTGCATCTTTATCTACCGTTTTAGTTTTTACAATAGTAAGATCAATAGACTTACCTTCAGAAAGCTCACCTGTTCCCGTATTTAGTGTACTATAAAACCCTTTCTTAGCCTTGTAATTAATAAATGAAATTATCCCATTGTCATATCCTCTAAATGGCAAAACATTAAATTTTTTGAGCAAACTGGTCATTTGAACTATTCCCATATTTTTACTTGATCCAGCCATCTCAATATTGGATGCTTCCTTTTCTAATATATTTACATTCAATAAACTACCATTGGCATCTGTATCAAAAAGTATAAAATCATAAACAGTAAGTACTAATTCTCTTCCAGAGTTACCTCCAATGAGTAGCTCAGCCCCTGTAATACCACTTCCCGTAGAATAGCTCTCGCAAATGATACCATATCCCGTTTCAGTAACGGCAATTTTCTCAACCATAACATTCATCTTACCACTAAACACAAAGTCACTACGCTTGGTATTTTTCAACTTTGTTTTCATGACACTCCAATCAAATGTATTTTTAGCTTTGACAGTGCCATCGGGCTCCATTATTGTTAGAAACAATCCTTCTGTTTTTTTGGCGGTATATATTGTTCCATTTAGGTAGTATCCTGCAATTATGAGCTTACCGTTGTCATTTAAAATGTCAGATGGAAAAAAAGTTTGATCTCCTGATAATGTATACTCTCCTGAAACATTTCCGTTTAGATCGCACATTACTAGTTTTAACTCGTAAGCACTTTCTCTTCTATTGTTGTGTTCCATCAGGTAGACCATACCACCTTTAGTTGGAAAAATATTAACCAATGAGAAGGCCTTTTTATCTTCCATTTTTTCCAACCGTTTTTGAGTTACTGTTCCATCTGCTAGTATATGAATATATTCCATCCCACGTGATATTACTGTACTTCTTCCATTAGCATCAAAGCCATTCTCAGCATATCCTCGAACTAAAACCATGTTGCCATTTTGATCCATAGCAGAACTATTTATCCCATAAAAATTAAAGTTAGGCGCTGTCTCAATGGTAGTGTAAACTGGCTGTTCTCCTTGATGTACTTTAACCAAAGTAACCTCTTTTCTACCGTTAAAAATAATCACGCTATTGCTCGCAGAAGTTTCAACATCAAAAATATAACTCCCACTAGGTACGGCTATTTCTTGGTCAGAAACCCCTTTTGCAAGAAAATGTAAGGTAAATAATTGTGTTTGATTCATTCCTCGTACACCTTCATTAGATAATGCTGCAGGATATTTACCAAAGTTATAAACTCCTATTACTTGCGCAGGATTGATATATTGTTTCCGTGAAGCTATTTGTGCATTACCCGTAAATGCAATAGCTACACAGAAAAAAATAAGTAAAGTATTTTTCATGGCTTGATTTTATTAAAATTTAATTTTAGCAAGATTTAATGTATTTGCAGAAACATCATATTGGTACAATGTAAAGTATCCATCTAAAGATAACATGCCTTCTCTAGCAAAATAGTCTTCCATAAAAGTGGAACCAAATCCAACGTTATATGATTTACGCTGAGGTAGGACATTATAATCTGTCCCAATAGGTGTTCCCCAAAAAGTGCGCTTATCTAATTCTTCTTTGCCTTTGTTAAGATCTATGAGAGTAAAATAATTATGCATTTGACCGTAACCCCGAGAAACTATTTTACCGTTATACATTCCTTGGTAACTAAAAAGTCCATTTTGCTGCATTTTTGGTCTAGCGCTGTTCGCACTGCCAAAACTCCCAAGTTCTAATTCTATCGTTCTTGGTTGTTTCCAGATTCTTTTTTGTTTTTCCAGAGGATTATCTAGATTTATTAAATAATAATCGAGTAACTCCATTTGAGTGTAATAAGTATCTGTTCCTGGATTTCCTGGTGTGGTAGACGGTACATTCTGCTTCCTATCTCGTGATAAATAGCTCTCACATATCAAGTAGAACTCTCCCTCTACTTGTACCACTTCGAGCATATGTAAAGCCGGGGCTATTTGGCTATAAACAGGTTTGTCATCTGTCGTTTTATCGCCTAATTTCTGCTGTAATTCAAGGAAATCAACCAATACATCACTCTTAACAGCGCCACTCACTCCGTCTAAAGTAATTACACTCATAGCGAGAGGAATACCCTTGAACATTTCGGTACTTGTAGACCCATAGTCTGACACCAACAACAGATCACCATTACTTTTATACTCGAAATAATATGATGAAAACTGACCCGTCTTTCTAGGTACATCTACGAATGCTTTTTCTTGACCTATGGAGTTTAATAAGCACAAGCCAAGATCTGCGTTCATTCCTTTTTTATATAAAATTGCCAGTTGTCCATTATTACTTAAAACAACCTGTTCAATATCATATTTACCTTTCTCCGCTATTTTTTCATATTTCCATTGCTCCTCAAACATTGTTGAAAATTGGGTAACCCTAAGTGCGGAGCCCACCTTAGGTATTTTTACTTCTTGTATAACCGTTATTCCTTTATCACTAATGAGTGTTTTCGAACCTTTAATCTTTTCTTCAAACGTAAGCGTATGCCTTGACGTTTCTTTCCCATCTGCATCTAGCAGGACAAATTCTCCTGTACTCATCATAAATACTGTACTTTCACCCATCATCCCAAATTTAGTAATTGTAGGTCTGTTACGATTCTGAAATTGTAACCGACTCAATTCTTCTCCCTCAAAAGACAAAATAATCAATTCACTCTGGTCATAGGTCTTCTTTAAGGGCGTCATCGTAAAAAGGAAATTCTTACTAGACTTAATGGCTCCAAAATAATCATAAGGGAGAGATGTTTCAAATTCAACTTGTGCTAGAGATGCACTAGAAACTAACAAAAAGAATGACAAGAGAAGACACATCTTTTGTGCTGCTTGTTTCATAATTAACCGGTTCATTGCGGACAAAGTTAACCGTTAATTTGAAGTCTCTTTGTTAAAACATGATAATAATTAAAGTACTTTATTTTAACTTATAGCCAATTTATAGTCAATTCTTTACATAAACCTTCTAAGTCCTGAACTACCTTGTCATTCAGCGGAATTCCAGTTAAACTTCGTTCTTCTTCCATTAAAAATTCTTTTTCCCCAGGCACAAAAACTTCTTGAGACTCATCTATCCTTTCTGCATTTTTAAATGATTCTATCCAATGGTCCATACTATCTTTAAATTCACTAGCAGGTCTAAAACCTTCAATCTCCATGGCGCCAACAAAATGCCCCAACCCTTTTCCAGGCAAATCAGGAAGCAAAGGTAAAAATGGCACAAATGGAGGAACCCACTTACCATAATTAGCTCCAGACAGAACGCCAGTTAGTATATCCACTAAACTTCCTAAAGCATATCCTTTGTGACTCCCTAATTCTTCTAAGCTACCCAAGGGGGTAAGCATACCTCCGTCTAGTAATTCATCAATATTTTGACTGGGATTACCGTCTTTATCAACCATCCACCCTAATGGTATTTCTTTATTTTCTCTCTTGGCAATCTCAATTTTTCCCCGGGCCACAGAGGCAGTTGCCAAATCTATAACAAGAGGTTTTTGTTTTAAAGTAGGGAATGCGTATGCAATAGGGTTTGTACCTAACATTGCCTGCTTGCTATGGGTAGGCGGTATAAAGGGAGTTGCATTGGTCATGGCCATTCCAATCATATCATGAGGAAGTGCCATCATAGCATGATAGCCCGCTATCCCAAAATGATTAGAATTGCTAATCGCGCCCCATCCACTACCATATATTTTAGCTCTTTCTATGGCTATATTCATAGCCTTAGGTGCCACTATTAAACCTAATCCGCCATCACCGTTAATCGTAAAAGTAGACTTACGCTCACGTATAATTTCCACTTTGGGAGACATATTGATTCGTCCAGCTTTCCAAAGAGAAACGTAACCAGAGAGACGAGAAACCCCGTGACTGTCAATTCCCCTTATATCAGCACTCACTAAAACATCAGCTGCTGTTTCTGAATCTTGCCTGTCACACCCCATGGCGGTAAAAACATTTACAGCTAATTTCTTTAGCTCGTCTTTGGTAAATAGTTGCATTTCGGCACAAAAATGCATCTTTTTTTAGCTTCCATAAACCATTGACATTAACTTATTTAGAATAAACCAATTTGAATAAAAAAAATATTTCAAGACGAATGCAACATATTTGCATCGTACAGAGTCTATCCCTTGAACCAAAAAAGCCATTTTACTAAACCGAACCAATTGAATGAAGCAGATCTTATCAAAGGATGTATTGGAAATGACGTATTTTGTCAACAAAAGCTATATGAACAGTTTTCTCCTAAAATGATGGGTGTTAGTTTACGATATTGCAACAGTAGAATGGAAGCAGAGGATGTTCTGCAAGATGCTTTTATCAAAATTTTTGACAAGATAAATACGTTCAAAGGAGAAGGATCTTTTGAAGGATGGATCAGAAAAATTGTGGTTTTTACTGCTCTTAAAAGTAGTGATAAACGAATTGCGAAGTTTGAACCAGGAAATTTGGAAAATACTTCAGAGCAAAGTCTTGATGCCGAAGCAATAAGTAACATGGAGACAGAAAGTCTTCTGAAAATATTGCAAGAATTACCCGCGGGATATCGAACCGTTTTTAACCTATATGCAATAGAAGGGTATAGTCACAAAGAAATAAGTGAGATCATGGGAATGTCTGAAGTTACATCCAGAACTCAATACAGTAGAGCGAAACAACATCTAATAAAACTACTTGCCAAGTATGGCATAAAGAGAATATGAACAACAAGATCGAAAATATCTTTAAGGAAAAATTTAATAGTTATGAATCAACGCCACGCGCTGATTTATTTGAGACTATTCAGATTAAAAGGGCAAAAAATAAGCGGTCTCAATGGTATTGGGCTTTAGCTGGTTTAATGTCCGTCATAATTATTTCTTCTTTTGCTTACTTATCAAAAGTTGAAAATCGGTTAACCATTCAAAAACAGCACCAACATGCGGAATATTTACTGACACAACCAACAAAAAATCGTGAAAATGCTGAAGATAAAAAAAGCAATACAAGTACCCATGCATTTAATGATGAAGAGGAAATGGTTAATATTAAGACCAGAATAAACATATCTCAAAGGGATAAAAAACAGCTTAATTCTAATGCCACTTCTAAAATTAAACAAGCTAATCCTTTACCCGTTTCTCCAATAGTTAATCAAAAACTAGCCGATAAATTTGCTGAATTATACCTAAAGAATAAAAACGTTGATCCTTCCAAAATTAGAATTTTCACAACCATAAGTGAGTTAGATGTAGACAGAAAAATTACAAGCACACCAAATGTTGTAAATCAGCGAAACGAGATTTCTAACAAACACAATACGGATTTAATTAAAGACAACGAAGAGTTAAATCATGAGAATATTTTCGATATTCAAAAGACAGATTTTACGAGTCAAAAGAAGAAGGCTTCAAAAAAAGTTGTTAAAAAGATTTCAAAATTGAAACATAGTCGAAATCGCAAATCACAAAAATATAGATTTCAGAACAATAGCTATCCAAAATATTAACTTGACAGACAACAAATAGATAAACATAAGATATATTAATAAATCCATAAAGAACTACTCTAAAATAACAGAAGATATATGATAAGAACACTACTAACTGCGTCATGTTTTAGAAAAGCGATAGAATCTATTTATCTTGCTCCAGCAAAAACTAATGACATTTTTACAAACAGAAACAAAATATCTAGAATACTCAAAAAGAGTGCTTTAGCTTTATTTTTTATTCTTCCGTTTCTAGTCGGAAGCCAAAAAGCAGAAGCGACCCACTACATGGGCGCCGATATTACCTACAAGTGTATCGACTCTTTCAAATTTGAAGTTACCCTAAAATGGTATAGAGACTGTAGAGGTGTTTCTCTAAGTAACAGTCCGCTTCAAGTAAAATGTTCTAACGGTAGTTCTCAAAACGTAACACTAACCCTAATAAGTATTAGAGAAATAACTCCTATTTGCGCTACGGCTACAGGGGGGTGTTCACCCCAAAATACATACGGAACTGGAGAAGGTGTAGAAGAGCATACTTACAGAGGAACCTTAGATTTTAATACGTCTCCCCTTAGTTCACTGAAAAATTGTACTGGCAAAATTACATTTGGTTCTGTTGGCTATGCCCGTAACGGCTCCATTACAACAGGAGCTGCAAATCAAAATTTATGGACAGATGCTGAGTTAGATTTGAAAAATGTGCCGTGTAATAATTCACCTACACTTACTTCTGAGCCCATCGCAATTCTGTGCTGTAATCAACCTTTCTTTTTTAATAATGGTGCAGTAGATAATATTGACAACGATTCACTTTCGTATTCATGGGGACACCCAAGAAGTGCCGTTTCTACCAACATAGGATACGGAGGAAACTGGTCTTATAACTATGCCTTCAGTGTTTACGACCCTCGTAATCCTATACAACCCAATAATCCAATACCCAGCAGTAATCCGCCTATTGGAGTATACCTAAACCCCGTAACCGGAGATATTATTTTTACGCCTGTTAACTGTTCTGAAGTAACTGTTGCAGTGATAAATGTGACCGAATGGAGAAAAGACACCGCCGGTGTTTATAAAGTTATTGGCCGTACGCAACGTGATGTACAGTTTATTGTAAAAACATGTGCAGACAATAATCCCCCTATCGTAAACGGACCTTATGCATATAGCGTATGCGAGGGATCTCAGTTATGTTTTAATGTCACCACCAATGACATCACATTTCAGCCACCACCACCAGCTACTGCACCCCCTGCCGATACCGTTACGACAACTTGGAATGCAGGTATACCGGGAGCTTCATTTACCATACTCAATCCAACAGGCCTACATCAAACAGGACAATTCTGTTGGACCCCTGGGGCCGGTACCGCAAGTGATCTGCCTTATAACTTTACCGTAACTGCTCGCGACAACGCCTGCCCATTGAATGCAGTAGCTGTACGTGCATTCCGTGTAACGGTAAAACATAGAGCTAAAGCAACAAGAACAAGAGACACCCTTCCTTGTGGAGTCTACGCCGTAAAAAGTAATCCGGTAACCGGATTTAGAGGAACTCCCGGATATTCTTGGAATATTTTAGATTCGACATACAACTTAGTTACGGACCGGAAAATTGCTAAATTTAAGTTTAGTGGTAACTACAATAGTAACAAACGACAAGACACCCTAATATTTACCAAAGGCGGAACTTATATCATAGAGCATATTATTAATAATGCCCCAAATAACTGTCCTACCTCCTACTACGATACATTAATAGTTCCTCCTTTGCTTGAAGCAGATCTGTCGCTAGGTTCCGACACCTTCTTGTGCGCAGGTTCTGATCTACTATTTAGACCAACCATCTCTAATTACACCCCGCCGCTTACTTATCAATGGAGCACCATGGGCGTAACCAATAACGGTAAGTTCTTAAATAATGCTACCTCTTTATCAAGCAATGATAAAGACACCTTTAGGCTTCGCATACCCAATGTGCAATACGATACCGCCGTTTCTATATTTATCAGTGATGGTATAGGTTGTACCGCAACAGATAGTGTGCAGGTATTCCTCAAAGCTAACCCTTTGGCTATATTACCCGCCGATACGCGTATATGTACTTATGATGACCTGGATATAATACCCGATCTTAGTACTGCTTACTGGGTAGACCCTATCATGGGAGACACCCTCGCTCAAGGAGATACCCTCGCTAAGGAATGGTATTTTAATGGATCATCTATACCCTTTAGTATAGCCGATAGTATAAACATAAATATCGCCGGGCAATACGTACTCAAAGTGGTCGATAGTCTTAAGTGCACAGACACTGACACCTTCAATCTTTTCGTGAACGATACCGTGACAGCTTTAGCAGGACCTGATAAAACATACTGCTTTAAAGATACCGTAACTCTTACTGCTGGAGGAATTGATACCGCCGGAACTGGGAAAAGTGGACTCTACGTCTGGAAAGAATTCTCCCCTAATAGCATAACTCTGGGCACCAATAACATCTACAAACAATTAGCTAGTACCAATAAAGAGTTTAAACTAGAACTCTTTATGACCCAATCCGGTAAGCAATGCTTTGACGCAGATACAGTCAAAATATCCGTTAACCAACTACCTGTTATCAAACTTACAGGACCTAAAGACCTATGCTGCGATTACGGTGTTATACTCATGAACTCTGATGTAATAACACCAGCTGGTGTTCCTGCTACAGGAGGATGGAGCGTTAACTCATACCCATACCTAATGCAAAACAACACATTCTACACCGATAGTGCTTGTGACATCATTGACCCAACCATCCGTTTTATTGACGTGTATGCCGTATACACCTATACCGAGCCCAGCACCACTTGTGTCAACAAAGACTCTATTAAAATACGCGTAAACAGCTTACCTAATCTTATACTTACACCTAAAACATACTGCCAAGATAAATTGGAAGTAGACTTAGATGCAGATATCGTACTAAGCCCCGCCAATACTAGCCTAGGAACACCTTCTTGGAGATGCCTAGACTCTAATTCTACAGCCAATAACTTTACCAATAAAATGCTCCTTAATAAAGGAACTCAATTTAATCCTAAGTTCTGGCTTAAAGTAGATGAAGCAAGCTATACCATCCAAAATACAGATGGTACAGATACAGTAGTACTTGAATTTAGCTTTATCAACCCTTTCGGATGTAGAAATAAAGATACCGTAAATATTATCATATCTAAAGTACCTAAAATAACCTTCTCTAGAAACAGAGACTTATGTTGGGATGAAGGAAACATATCACTGGATTCACTCACCGGAGTAAACCTAAGTGACGGAATATGGTCTTGCCAAGATGTGGCAGGTTTTAGAAAATGCAGTGAACTAGGTGGTATCACTGGAGATATCATAAACACACTTAGTAGTACTCAACTAGCTAACGCATCGGCAACCCCTAACCAATGGAAATTAAGATACGATCATACCGCTTCTGGTTGTCCAGCATTTAATGAAATCAATATCCGTATTAATCCTCTGCCCAAAATTATTCTGACTAAACTTAGTCCTGATAAATTATGTGAAACAACCGCAGATATTTCATTAAACGCTAAAGCTAGCCCTAACCCTACAGGAGGAACTTGGTCTACTACAGATCCTACCGCTCTTATTGGAGGTAATACATATAGCCCAGCTAATGCAACTATTAAAGGTAGCTATGTGCCTATTTACTATAGATACACCTCTCCTTCTACAGGATGTGAAAACATAGACTCTATTAAAATTCAAATAGATCCTAAACCCGTCATCTATATCCCTAACAATCAGGAATTCTGTAGAACTGCTAACGAAATGACTAAAGTACTTACCATGCCCGTTACAGCTGACTTTAGCTCCGGTGTAACTTGGGGGGTAGTGCCTAACAAACCTAGCTCTAGCAGAACCACCTTGGGCGCAGATCCTAAAGTGGGTACCGTAACACTTGCACTGCAAAACAATAACTCTGACACCTTTAGAATGTATACCAACGCAGGAGGTTTAGGAGCTTGTAGTAGTGACTTCGGTAACTTCCAAATTATCGTTCATCCTATACCAGATGCAAGCATTACCAATGATAATCCCAACGGATGTAATCCTGTAACTTCTAACTTTGGAGTGAGCATAACCAATAGCATCGACCCTACTACGGTAACCTACAACTGGAACATAGCCGGTGCCATAGAAACCACCACTAACCCTTCTGCTACTTTTAACACCGACGGTGCTAAAAATATATCGGTGAGAGTTACATCTCTACAAGGATGTGACACAACCTTAACCGAAACAGTAGAGGTATACCCTATACCAGTCGCATTATTTGAGCCTAATCCTAACAACTATACCACAGCAGCCCTGCCTAGATTTACTTTTAACAATAAAAGTACAGTAGCCAACTTGCTTAATGCTAACATTAACAAATGGGAATGGGATTTTGGAGACTTACTCACTGACAGAGATACCTCTACAGAAACCAATCCTACTTACTACTTCAGAACAGATACCGGTACTTACATCGTAAAACTACGCGTAACCACCAATCACGGATGTACTGATGAGTTTGAGTATCCCGTAATTATTGGTCCAGACCTAATCGTTTTTATACCTAACGCTTTTACGCCTGATCTATCAGGACCTACTCAAAATGAAGGATTTAGTGCCATCATCAGCGGAGAACTACAAATGGAACTCAATATCTTTAACCGATGGGGGGAAATATTATTCCAAACCACTGAAGTAGTATCTGAATTACAAAATGGAACTATCGTAACCAAAAGTAAACCTTGGAATGGAGAATATAGAGGAGTACCCGTACAACAAGACGTTTATGCCTATACTCTTAAAGTAACTGCACTTAATAATGAAGTATATGAATACAGCGGTACACTTACCCTAATTCGATAAAATTAATTGTAATATCTTTAAAAAGGAAACTTCGGTTTCCTTTTTTTTTGCCAAAAAATATTAAAAATAATATGAAAAAACATAGAACAAAACACAGTTTCTTAAATACTCGTTGTTAAAAAAAAACGAAATTTTTGCACTAAAATAACTTGATAACACAAATAAATGAATGTATATTGCCATACAATTTAATCGAAAAACATTTCAGACACTAGCCTTATGTTTAAATTACTAAAAAAGAGTGCTTTAGCTATATTTTTTATTCTTCCATTTCTAGTCGGAAGCCAAAAAGCAGAAGCATCGCACATGATGGGCGCCGATATTACCTACAAGTGTATCGACTCTTTCAAATTTGAAGTTACCCTAAAATGGTACAGAGACTGTAGAGGTATTCCTCTTAATAGTGCAGGGGGCATTAATGTTAAATGTTCAAACGGTAGTTCTCAAAACGTAACACTAACCCTAACCAACATCCGAGAGATAACTCCTATTTGTGCCACGGCTACAGGTGGTTGTGTACCTCAAAATGGTTACGGTAGTGAAGGTGTAGAAGAGCATACTTACGTAGGAACCTTAGATTTTAATACGTCTCCCCTCAGTTCATTGAAAAATTGTACTGGTAAAATAATAATTGGCGGATCTGTTAATGCCAGAAATGGAGCAATTACGACGGGACCTTCAGGAACTATCTATACAGATGCAGAATTAGTATTAAAAAATGCGCCATGTAATAATTCACCTACACTTACTTCTGAGCCCATCGCAATTCTGTGCTGTAATCAACCTTTCTTTTTTAATAATGGTGCAGTAGATAATATTGACAATGATTCACTTTCGTATTCATGGGGACACCCAAGAAGTGCCGTTTCTACCAATACTGGTTATGGAGGAAACTGGTCTTATAACTATGCCTTCAGTGTTTACGACCCTCGTAATCCTATACAACCCAATAATCCAATACCCAGCAGTAATCCGCCTATCGGATTATACCTAAACCCAGAAACTGGAGATATTATTTTCACCCCTGTTAACTGTTCTGAAGTAACTGTTGCAGTGATAAATGTGACCGAATGGAGAAAAGACACCGCCGGTGTTTATAAAGTTATTGGCCGTACGCAACGTGACTTACAGTTTATTGTAAAAACATGTGCAGACAATAATCCCCCTATCGTAAACGGACCTTATGCAT
>Ga0208931_1000399_pt1 | contig 14297 bp, 10 predicted proteins | sample Colrivmet1555B02_FD_187668 | JGI IMG/M metagenome (GOLD analysis project Ga0208931, IMG submission 187668) | Estuarine microbial communities from the Columbia River estuary - metaG 1555B-02 (SPAdes) (version 2) | ecosystem: Environmental > Aquatic > Marine > Intertidal zone > Estuary | place... | reverse complement strand
CCTCAACGGGGCCAAAATGTGGATCTCCAATGCGCCTTTCTGCCATGTCGCCGTGGTATGGGCCAAAAATGAAGAAGGCCGCATCCACGGACTGATTGTCGAGCGTGGCATGGAGGGCTTCACCACACCTGAAACCCATAACAAATGGTCGCTGCGTGCCTCCTCCACCGGTGAGCTGGTCTTCGACAATGTGAAGGTTCCCAAGGAGAATCTCCTGCCGAACAAATCTGGTTTGGGTGCTCCTCTTGGATGTTTGGATTCTGCCCGCTACGGCATCGCCTGGGGCGCCATCGGTGCGGCCATGGATTGCTACGACACGGCCCTTCGCTACTCTAAGGAACGCGTACAATTTGACAAGCCCATCGGAGGCTTCCAGCTTCAGCAAAAGAAACTGGCCGAAATGATCACCGAGATCACCAAAGCCCAATTGCTCACCTTCCGCTTGGGTCAACTCAAGAACGAAGGCCGCGCCACAACCGCCCAAATCTCCATGGCCAAGCGCAACAACGTCGACATGGCTTTGACGATCGCACGCGATGCGCGTCAAATGCTCGGCGGCATGGGCATCACCGGGGACTACCCCATCATGCGCCACATGATGAACTTGGAGTCCGTGGTGACCTACGAGGGTACCCACGACATTCACCTGCTCATCACGGGCATGGATGTGACGGGGATTCCTGCGTTCAAATAAGGAGCTAGAGGGCTAGGAGCTAGAGGGCTTGAGAGCTAGGAAGCGAGAGTGTGCGCTACGCGCGCCTTTTTAAACGTTTCATCTCTTTTTTCCTGGACCCCGCAGGTGGACCTTCGCTGCGCGCATGAACCTTGGAGCAATAAAACAGAGCGCTTCAATGCTTTCGCCCTGAACCCCTCAATAGAGGAAGGTGTCGAAGGGGAAACGTGCGGCATGCAACGTCGCGACCGCGCGGTAGATGGACTCTCGAAGCGAGTCGAAATTGTCCTTGTTGGTGGCGGAAATGAACACACATTGTCCACCCAACTCTTTTATCCAGCGATTCTGGACATCTTCAATGCGCCCCATGTGGCCATCCTCATCCGGCTGTGCCTCCCAGGCGTCTACCTTGTTAAACACGACAAGCGTCGGTTTTTCATGGGCTTTGAGTTCGGTGAGAATTTGGTTCACGGAGGCCATGTGGTCTTCGTAGGAATCATGGGAAATGTCGACCACGTGGAAGAGAATATCCGATTCACGGACCTCGTCCAAGGTCGATTTAAAGGATTCAACTAGCTGCGTGGGCAATTTGCGGATAAAACCAACGGTATCCGTGAGTAAAAAAGGCAGGTTGCCAATGACGATTTTGCGGACGGTCGTGTCCAGGGTGGCAAACAATTTATTTTCCGCGAGGACTTCGGTCTTTCCCAAGGCATTCATCAGGGTGGACTTCCCCACGTTGGTATACCCGACGAGGGAGGCGCGGATGAGGGTGCCGCGGTTGCCCCGTTGGGTGGCCATTTGGCGGTCAATTTTCACCAACTTTTCACGCAAAAGCGCGATTTTTATTTTGATGATACGGCGGTCGGTTTCAATTTGGGTTTCCCCCGGGCCACGCATGCCGATGCCGCCTTTTTGGCGCTCAAGGTGGGTCCACATGCGGGTCAAGCGAGGCAGTAGGTATTCGTACTGGGCCAATTCGACTTGGGTGCGGGCGTAGGAGGTTTGGGCGCGTGCCGCAAAAATGTCGAGGATCAGGTTGGTTCGGTCCATGACCTTGATCTCCAGCAATCGCTCGATGTTCTTGAGTTGTGATGGGGAGAGCTCGTCGTCAAAAATGGCCAAGTCTATGCCATGCTCTTGGACGTATTCTTTGATCTCCTCCATTTTGCCACTCCCTAGGAAGGTGCTGGAATCGGGGCGATCAAGTTTCTGGGTAAAAACCTCTAAGGTTTCGGCTCCGGCGGTGTAGGCCAAAAACCGAAGCTCTTCAAGGTATTCCTCGCTTTTGGCCTCATTTTGATCGCGGGTCACTGCCCCAATGAGGATGCAGCGCTCGGCCTGATTGGGCCTGCCGGAGTCGCGTTCTAACATCTGGGCACCTTAAAACAAGCGCTCCCAGGGGATGCGGGAAAGGATGAGCAAGAGTCCCAGTCCAAAGAAAATGAGGACGGTCTTGTCTTTTGCTTCGTGGGTGCTGGCTTTTTTCAGTTTACTGTTTCCAATCGTTAAAAGCACAATGCCCGCGATATTGGCAGCGATGTGTTCTACGGCGAACCAACGCACGTCCGCATTTTTCATCACCTCAGCGGTATTGGTGGTCAGCAGTTCAAACCAAGGGCCCACAAAGTAGAGACCCAAACCAAGGAGGAGCTGGGTGTGTCCGCTGATAAGGGAAAGTTTGGCCAATAAGGTCATTTTTGAATCGGTTCCGGAGGCCCCTGAAATACGGCGGTAAATGGCCAAAAGAACCAAAGCCGTGGTAGCCAGCAAAAAGAGGTAAGCCACCGACCGGTGCGTGTGAAGTAATCCTGTGTACACGATTAAATGCGTTTAGTCTTTTCCAAAGGTAGTTCAATAAAAAATCGTCCCCACCTTTGTATTTGATAAAGCACCCCCTCATGGCCAAGAAAAATGCCCCCATACGCAAGCGCGACATCTTAGAGTACCACGAAGGAACCCGTCCTGGAAAGATCGAGGTCATTCCAACCAAACCATCGAACTCACAACGCGACTTAAGCATCGCGTATTCTCCCGGCGTCGCGGAGCCCTGCTTGGAAATTGCTGCAAATCCCTCGGATGCCTACCGCTATACAGCCAAGGGCAATTTGGTGGCGGTCATCACGAATGGAACGGCCGTATTGGGCCTTGGGGACATTGGTCCGCTGGCCTCCAAACCCGTCATGGAAGGCAAGGGGGTCCTATTCAAAATCTTTGCCGACATCGACGTTTTTGACCTGGAATTGGATACGAAGGACCCAGAAAAATTCATTGAAACAGTTAAAATTCTCGCCCCCACCTTCGGGGGAATCAACCTAGAAGACATTTCGGCGCCGGCGTGTTTTGAAATTGAACAGCGCCTCCGTGAGGAACTGGACATCCCTATCATGCATGACGACCAGCACGGTACGGCCATCATCACCGGTGCTGCCCTGCTCAATGCGTTGGAAATTGTCGGTAAGGATATCTCGACCGTGAAAGTGGTCTTTAACGGAGCGGGAGCGAGTGCGATTTCCTGTGCGACGTTGTATTTGTCGTTGGGCGTTCGACCCGAAAACTTGCTGATGTGCGATTCCAAAGGGGTCATTCACTCCGAGCGCACGGGACTGACACATGAAAAGCTTGGCTTTGCCCGGGAAACGCCTTTGCGCGAATTATCCGAAGCCATAGCCGGGGCGGATGTTTTCGTTGGGCTGTCAAAAGGGAACATTTTGACTCCCGATATGATCTTGACCATGGCCGCGGACCCCATCGTGTTTGCCTTGGCCAATCCAGACCCCGAAATTCAGTACGAATTAGCCAAAGCCACACGGGATGATTTGATCATGGCCACGGGCCGCAGTGACAATCCGAACCAAGTGAACAATGTTCTGGGCTTCCCCTACATTTTCCGCGGTGCCCTGGATGTTCATGCGACCCAAATCAACGAACCGATGAAGCTGGCGGCTGTTCGCGCCATTGCCGAATTGGCCAAGGAGCCTGTCCCTGAAATCGTGAATCTGGCCTACGGAAGCCGCAATTTGACCTTCGGCCCGGATTACATCATTCCCAAGCCCTTTGATCCGCGCTTGATCTACACTGTCTCCTCGGCGGTGGCGCGTGCAGCGATGGAATCGGGGGTCGCCAAAACCTCCATTGCCAATTGGGATGCCTATGAGGAGGAACTGCGCAGCCGTTTGGGCCGAGACGACAAGTTCATTCGATTGGTCATGGAAAAGGCCAAAACCAACCCGAAGAAAGTTGTCTTCAACGAGGCAGACAACTACAGAGTGCTGAAAGCGGCGCAAATTGTTCTTGAGGAGGGCATTGCGGAGCCCATTCTCTTGGGCGATGTCAACCGCATTCAAGCACTCAATGAAGAATATTCCTTGGGTCTCGAAGAGGTCCAAATCATTGATGTGAAGTCCTTCCATGTTCCGCGCATTAGCGAGTATGCCGACGTCTACTACAAATGGCGCCAGCGCAAGGGTGTCGGCGTGGATGAGGCGCGTCGGAATATGCGCAACCGCGATTACTACGGGCCCATGATGGTCCGCATGGGCGATGCCGATGCCTACATTACAGGGTCCATGGTGAAGTATCCACGGGCTGTCAAACCCGTCTTGGAAATCCTGGGCCCCAAGGACCATAGCCGCACGGTGGCAGGCGTCTATGTGATGCTGACCAAGCGCGGTCCCCGCTTCTTTGCAGACACTACGATGAACCAGGATCCCTCCGCGGAACGCTTGGCTCAGATCGCTTGCGAGGCGGCAGCCATGGTGCGCAAAATGAATATTGAACCCCGGATCGCTCTGCTGAGCTACTCCAACTTTGGGTCATCCGCTGAGGGTAAGACGCCCCGAAAAATGCGTGAGGCTTTGAGAATAATTCGCGAGCGGGAGCCTGGATTAATCGTTGATGGCGAAATGCAGGCCAACTTCGCGGTGGACAACACCTTGCTGCAGGAACAATTCCCATTCAGTGATTTGGTGGGAAAAGAGCCCAATATTTTTGTGTTCCCCGGATTGAGCTCCGCCAACATTTCGTACAAACTCTTACAATCCATGGGCAGCATGGAAGCCGTTGGTCCGTTGTTAATCGGATTGAATTATCCAGCCCACGTCTTACAGCTCGGTTCCAGCGTGCGCGAGATTGTCAATGCCGCGGCGATGGCGGTGATTGACGCCCAGTCGCGGGAGGTAGCTGACTGAAGCCTAGGGCCGCTGCGAGAGCAAGACCCGTACAGAGCCACCAGAGGGAGGTGAACCCGGCTCCGGCAATCATGCGCGTCCCAATGATGGGGGCTAGGATATGCCCGAGAGCGTAGGTAGCGGCATACATGCCTAGGTACCGACCTCGAGAGGCGTCTCCGGCGCGCAATGTGACCCAGGAAATCATAAAGGGCATAGCGAGAATTTCGGCGATGCTCAGGATGCCCATGGAGACGAATAAGTTGGGTACGCCGTCCAAGAGATTCAAGGTGGCAAAGGAGAGCGCCAAAACCACGCAGCCTAGCGCGATGGCAAATCGGGGCTTGATTCGATTTTGCGCCCAATTGACAAAAACCATTTCACAGCCGACCACAAGGACTCCATTCGCACCGAGCAGCAAGCCAATCATTTCCTCGGACAATCCAAACTCCCCACGGTAATACAAAGGCAAGGAGGCCACCAACTGAAAGAAGACGATCGCAAAGAGCAAGACCAAGGCGGAAAAAGCCAACGCGCTGCGATCTCGGAAAGGCGATTTCCCAGTTGGCTTGGCTTCTCGGGCCTGCCGGGGTTGGCGTTTGCGGAAGTAGGCAGTAAAGAGGATCCCTGCACCAAAGCAGGTTAAGGCATCCGCCCAAAACAAGCCCTGGTAGTTTAAAGCGGCAATGAGCCCCGCTGCAGCGGGGCCGAGGGAAAAGCCCAAATTGATGGCCATGCGGTTTAGGCTAAAGGCCTTGGTGACGTTTTCGGGCTTGGCATATTCAAAAACGGCCGCCGAATTCGCGGGACGTACCATGTCGGCCACGGCCGTGAGCAAGAAAATACCCAAGCATAGTAGCCAAAAAGACGAAACAAAGGAGAGTCCTAAGAATAAAATACTCCCGCCAAATAGCGCAAAACTTTGGACTTTGTAGCTCCCTATGCGGTCCGTCCAATAACCTCCATTGAATGCGCCCAACATAGACCCGGCGCCAAAGCAGGCCATCACATAGCCCGTATCCTCGAGGCTAAATCCCAGACCCTCTGTGAGATATAGGCTCAAAAAGGGGAGAACCATGGTGCCTGCTCGGTTGACAAACATGACTGTGGCCAAAACCCAGGCCTCTGTTGAGAGCCCACTGAAAGCGGCTTTGTAGCTTCGAAGCGCGGCGTGGATGGGATTCTGGATGGGCATGTTGGGGCAAAGGTACCGCCCAAAAGCCCCGTCTCTTTTGCTATCTTCACCCCAATGAAGCGCTTCCTATCGATTCTACTCCTCAGCAGTGTGCACCTCGCTTGGGCGCAGAATGACCCGCACTTTTTGCACGGCTTTGGGTACGATTATTCTATTGGTGTTCCCCGCAATAATGCCGGCCAATTATTTATCGGCAATGGCTTGTCCTATGTGCCGCGCTATGTAAAGCCCATCAATGACGACCTCAGTCTAGGGCTGAGTGCCCCCTTTGGGGGGGCCTTTGTCCAGTCCATGGTGACCGGGGCGGGGGCCTTCGGAGCGAATTATGCGGTATGTGCGGAATTTGCAGCGGGCATGGGATCAACCCAGAGTAGCAGCCGGCTCCTTGGCGCCTTCTTTGGACTCGGATTTGGAAGCTATGACGTCTATTATTTCGACGTCTTTGGAACAACGCGGGACGCCCATTACGGGCCTTATGTTCAAACCGGGGTGCGTATTCCCTATTATGGGCAGGACGTTACCGTGGTGCTCTCCAATTGGCGCGGCATGAATGCGAAGAATGGCCGATCTCAGGTCTTTGCCTTGAAACTGATTTACGAGTTTTTCTAAGTGGCGGAATTAGCCTCCCGATAGAAGTTTCTTCACAGCATCCGCCACGGCTTTGCCCTCGGCTTTTCCTGCCATGGCTTTGCTGCACACCCCCATAGCTTTACCAAAATCGCCCATTCCCGCGGCACCCACGGAGGTCAAAAGGGGTTTAAGCGCTTCCTCCAAGGCGGCACCTTCGAGCATTTCGGGGAGGTAGGCGGCGATGACTGCGAGCTGCTCCTCCTCGATGGACGCCAAGTCTGGGCGATTCTGCTGGTGATAAATGTCGGCAGATTCCTGACGCTGTTTTTTCAATCGCTGCAACACAGCGACCTCTTGGGCTTCCGTTAACGCACCATGATTGCCCGCATTGGACTTTTCCATGGTTAGGGCGGTCCGAATGGAGCGAATCGCTTCAAGGCGCACGGTGGCTTTCGCCCGCATGGCGTCCTTGAGGTCCTGCGTTAATTGGCTATCCAAAGCTTCAGTCGACATTATCGTGGAGGAATGAGTTATGTGCGCGGAATTCGATGTCTTTCTTATCGCCTGAAATACCTGTTTGGCCTAGGTTGGATTCCTTGGAGTAGGCTTTGGGGGCGACGTCCATGCCCTTGCGCTCAAAGCTCGGGGTATCCCACTCTTGCTCCGAAACGAGGGCTTGCACCGTGTTTTGGAAGCTGTGGTTGTAATTCTGCAAATAAGCGCGACGTTCGGCGGACAGGCGCTGAAGTTGCTCCCGGCTGATGGGGTCATTCTCGGGATCGAGGGATACGGGACCGCGCGGCGCTGGTTGGACCACTTTAAGTTCAAACCCCGACTCATCGCGTCCGGTTGTGCGGGGCACTTCAACGGAAATCTCCGGGCGGGATGAAGGCAAGGCCGCTTCGGGATCCAGCACAGGAGCCTCGGTTGCACTGAAGGAGGACTCCACCTGTGTGGTTATAGCCTTGGGCGCCTCAACAATGTCTGAGATGTCCTCGGCCGCCTCGGCTTCGTTGGTCGGGCTGTCGGCGTGGATGTTCTCGGCGACCGGGGCGGCATGGCCAGCCAAGGAGGCCTCCAGGGCACGCAGGTCTTCAAGATTAAAGCTGGAAACCTCGCGGCGCACGGGGCGTTCTTCTTCTTGGGCTTCGTTGGCCACTTCGCTACGTTCTTCCGCCTGAATTTCGGGCTGGTCAAAATCGGAGGCTGCGGCTGTCTTCTCGGCATCCATGGTTAGGTCTTCCCGCTCAGGAAGGGTCGCCTCTGCGGGGCGAAAATCGTGCGACATGTCTGCTTCGGCATGCAAGTCCTCCAAGATGTCCACCTCTTCCGATACGTCGTGCCCGACCTCTCCCAATGCGAGATCATCCACTAGGCCATCGACTTCTGGGTGGATTCCAGGAACCACAGGAGCAGAAAATTCAGGGATGAATTCGTCCTTCGGAGCATCCAAGCTGAATGCATCAAAGCGCTCATGGGCATCCCATAGGAAGCTGGGACCCTCTTCGGCGTCCTCGTCATCCAGGGCAAAAATGCTCACTTCCTCGGATTCGTTGGCTGGCTCCCCAGAAAGCGGTTTTTCAAAGTCCCACTCAACCGTGTGGCTCATATCAAAAGCGGGGGTCTCGTAGGCGGGGGAATCTTCTTCGTTATCCAACGTGTCGAGGGCCAGGGGCTCCATGGACATCGTAGGCACCTCCTCCATTTCCGCCTCGTGGACCTCGATGGGGTCTGTCATGGATTCGAAGGATTCGACTTCCGTGGTGGGCATCGGGGCGGGGTGGTCTATCGGAGCGACTTCCTCTGAATCAAAGACGTCCGCAGAGGGCTCGGCCAGCGGCGTCTCCCAAGGAGCGTCTAGATCCTCCTCCAATGTGGGCAGGGGGAAGTGTGCCTCCGACGCTTCAGCGTCATCGCCTTCTTGAGCCCCCTCGGCATGGAGAGCGTCGGCCACCGAAGTGTCGGCGTCCACCTCATCCAAGTGGTGCACCACGGGCTCCGCATCTTCAGGGAGCGGGGTGCGCTCTAACGGCTGCTCCGCCATCGGAAGGCCCATCATATTGGGGCGGTTGGCAGATTTGGGATCTTCGGGAAGAGGCTGGTCTTCAATCGCGTCAAACAAGTCTATTTGCGCATTGGGACCCGAAGCCACTTTGGGCGCGGGCGCTTTGGGAACAGCGTTTAAAGGCTTGTCTTCATCGAGGTCGTATACGATGGTTTCGGGCACCGCGGGGGCGATAGCGCCGACGGGGTTGCTCGCACTGAAACCGGTTGCGATGACGGTGACTTGTACCGCATCCCCGAGGTGTTCATCCTCGCCGATACCCATGATGATGTCTACTTGGCGGCCCGCCTGATCCTGGATGTAGTCGTTGATTTCGCCGATTTCGTCGAAGGTGATTTCGTGCTGGCCACTGCCCGACACAATCAAGAGTAGTACATGCCGCGCCCCATGAATGTGGTTGTCGTTGAGCAGAGGCGAATCCAAGGCCTCTTGGACAGCGCTCATGGCGCGATCGGGGCCGCTTGCTTTCGCCGATCCCATGATGGCCGTTCCGGAATTGTGCAAGACGGTGCGCGCATCGCGCAGGTCGATGTTCACATTGTAGTGGTGGGTAATGACCTCGGCAATGCCTTTGGCCGCCGTGGCTAGGACCTCATCCGCTTTATTGAACCCCGCTTTAAAGCCCAGATTGCCGTATACCTCTCGGAGTTTGTTGTTGTTGATGACAATGAGCGAGTCGACATTTTCCTTGAGCTTGTCAACTCCCGCTTCGGCTTGACGTTGGCGCAAGCCTCCCTCAAATGCGAAGGGCGCCGTCACGATGCCCACGGTTAGGATACCGAGCTCGCGCGCAGCTTTCGCAATGACCGGAGCAGCGCCCGTCCCCGTGCCGCCACCCATACCAGCGGTAATAAAAACCATTTTGGTTTGGCTCTGGAGGGCAGCTTGGATGACTTCATAGCTTTCCAAGGCCGCTTTCTCGCCGATTTGGGGATTGGCTCCCGCCCCGAGGCCCTCTGTTAAGTCGGCACCGAGCTGAATCTTCGTCTCCACCGGGCTGTGCGCCAGGGCTTGGGCATCCGTATTGCAGACGATAAAGTCCACCCCGCGGATGCCTTGCAACTTCATGTAGTTGACTGCATTGGAGCCTCCACCTCCAACACCGATCACTTTGATGACGGAGGAGCGGTGCTTGGGTAGGTCGAAATCGAGCGTATCAGACATAGTATAGGGTAGGGATCATTCGTCAATCATGTCAATGAACTTGTCTGCCCAGCGTTTGAACCAATTCCCTTGGCTCGTGCTGGTGACTGGCGCGTTGGAGGGACGACCTTCGGCTGCGCTCGCCCACTGGGCCTCCGCTTCTTCTGGCTGGTCGGCCTCATCCAAAATGTGGTCAAATTCTGACTCGTCGGCCGTTTCGTGATCGAAGACGGGGACCTCGGTGTCCGAAGCGACGTCGGCCTCCAGTTCTGTAACGACGGGCTCAGCGGTTTCTTCCAGGGCTTCCACAAAATCAACTTCCTTTCGGCTGTTTAGGCCTTGCATCAATAGCCCGACAGCCGTGGCATAGATAGGGGAATTCAAGGGGTTGGTCGCGTCAAGCGATGCGAGGTGCTCATTGGGGTAGCCGACCCGAGTGTCCAAACCTGTCAAGTACTCTACCAGCTGCTTGATGTGCTTCAACTGGCTGCCACCCCCGGTGATCACGACGCCAGCGATCAGCTTCTTGGAGGGTTGATCGTAGCCGTAATTTTTGATTTCGGTAAAGACCGCGTTAATGATCTCCGTGCAGCGCGCGTGGATGATGCGGCTCAAGTTCTTGAGACTAATCTCCTTCGGATCGCGTCCACGCAGACCTGGAATGGCAACGATTTCATTCTCCTTGTTCTCTCCAGGCCACGCACTTCCAAAGCGAACCTTGAGGGTTTCCGCTTGCTTTTCGATGATGGCACAGCCTTCTTTGATGTCGCTGGTGATGATGTTGCCCCCATGAGGAATGACGGCCGTATGGCGAATGATGCCATCCTTGAAAATGGCCACATCGGTCGTGCCACCTCCGATATCCACCAGGACCACACCGGCTTCCTTCTCTTCTTGGCTCAACACGGCATCCGCGCTGGCAAGGGGCTCCAAGTTGACGGTGTGCAGGTCCAAATTCGCACTCTTCACACACCGCGCGATGTTCTTGATGCTGGTCAGCTGACCCACCACGATGTGGAAGGAGGCCTCCAGACGTCCGCCGTACATGCCCCGGGGCTCCTTGATGTCACCTTGGCCATCCACTTTGTACTCCTGCGGCAGGACGTGGATGATTTCTTCACCGGGCATCATGGCAAGCTTGTGGACGTTTTCGGTCAGGCGGTCCAAATCGGCATCCTCAATCACCTCCTCCGCATCTTCGCGGGTGATGTAATCCGAATGCTGCAAGCTGCGAATATGCTGCCCAGCAATACCCACGGCGACGGATTTGATGTTCAAACCGGCACTTTGCTCTGCGAGCTCCACCGCTTTTTCGATGGACTCAATCGTTTGGGTGATGTTGACCACCACACCGCGCTGGACACCCAAACTCGGTGCCGTACCGTGCCCAATGATTTCAATTTTACCAAATTCATTGTGGCGTCCGATGAGGGCGACAATTTTGGTGGTTCCGATGTCGAGGCCGACAGCAATACGGTGGGTTTTCATAGGGTCAATCGATAAATTCATACACGACTTGGCCGGCAAAACGCACGTCCATCCAGCGCAAGCTATCCAGGGATTTGGCCTGGAGCAATTGGGCATAGAGAGCGTGAGCCTTGTGGGCTTTTTCATCAAAACGGGAGGCGGCGCCCCAGCGGATGGCGTGGGGATGCCAATCGGGGTAGGCGGTGTAGCGGCCGCGGTCATCGCGGTCTAAGGCAGACCAACCTCCAGGGAAGGCGGCATGCTCCGCTGCGCGGTGCAATAATTGCATGGCTTCCACGCGCTGGAGGGAGTCTTCGAGGCCTGTTAAGAGCGGCAATCGGGCGGTCGCATGCGCCGACAGGGGGAATGTCCCTCCCATATCATCGACGTACATCATGTCTAATCCGTTGACCATGCGTGCTTTAGCTTCTTTTTGGACGATCTCCACATGGAGTACTCCTTCCCAGGTTGAAAATACCTCTGCGCCCAGCACTAGCGGGTGTTTGCGGAGATTTTCTTCTAACATTGGAATGTTGATTTCTTTCCGAGAAACGCTATCCCAGGGGGCTCCGGCCTCGCGGAGCACATCAATCAGGTCTTCTTTGATCAAAAAGTTCTGATTTTCAGGACTTTGAATAGTAAGGGTGTAGCCGACAATGGGGCGGCTTTCCCGGAGGGATTGGCTACTCAACAGTGCAAAGGCTCCCCCGAGTAGGACCAAAGCCCAGGTGAAGAGCACGACGATGCGTTTAAACCACGTCATACGGCACGGTGTTGGAGGTGTTCAACAAAGGGTTCGACCAAGCGGTCGATGTCCCCGGCACCCACGGTGAGCTTGATAGCTTCGGGCTGCGCGGCGAGCCAATTCACGCCTTCCGAAGCGGGAACCAACACAGCGCCTAGAATTTGGGAGACCAAGACTTCCGAGGTGATGCCCGGGATACTGGCTTCCCGTGCGGGATAAATGGGTAGGATACCCACACGATCAGCCTGTCCCAGGGCTTGGGCGAATTCGGGCATAAAGTCCCGGGTGCGGCTGAAAAGGTGGGGTTGAAACAAGAGTGCCACCGATTGACCGGGATACAGGCTGTGCACGGCATCCAACAGACGCGTGATCTCCGTGGGGTGATGGGCATAGTCGTCGATGTAGGCCTGTCCTGGTGCGGTCCAGCGCACGTCAAAACGGCGACGTACCCCTGTGAAGCTTGAAATGCCTTGGGCAATCTCCTCAGCCGAAAGCCCGACGTGGTGTGCAAGGCAGGCGGCCGCAACCGCATTTTCGATGTTGTGCATCCCTGGCAGCCCGGCTTGAACATGGTCCACCCGCTCCTCGCCGAGCACCAAGGTGAAGTGCTGTTTTCCGTTTTCGACGCGCACATTTTCAGCCCGGTAGGCTTGCTGCTCCAGGCCATATTCGACGCCAGGCACCCCAGAGGCGGAGGCACTGCGGTACACCCGATCGCATTGCCCGGCGAAGAGCCCAAAGGCTTCAGCGACATGGCCGGCGTCGCCGTAAATGTCCAAGTGGTCAGCATCCGTCGAGGTAATCACCGCCGCCGCCGGATGCAAGTGCAAAAAGGACCGGTCAAATTCATCCGCTTCCACAACGGTAATCTCCGCGGGGCCCGCTAAAAAGTTGCTTTGAAGGTTGCTCGAAATGCCCCCTAAGAAGGCCTGAACAGGCCGACCTGATTGGTACACTATCCAGGTGAGCAAACAGGAAGTCGTGGTCTTGCCATGGGTTCCAGCTACCGCCAAGCAGGTGCCTTCATTCGCCAACAGTCCCAAGAAGGCCGCCCGCTTCATGACCGTCTGCCCGCGTTCCAAGGCCTGCCTTAATTGCGGGTGCTGTGCGGGAATGGCCGGGGTATAAATGACCCAGGTCGCAGGATCCGACGGCGCAGCCTCCGCGCGATCGTCAAACCGGACGCGCGCACCTTCCGCACTCAGCGCATCGGTCAAAGGACTGGGCGTTTTGTCGTAGCCCGAAACCGTCATGCCCTGGGCCAGAGCCCATCGGGCTAAAGCGGACATCCCAATGCCTCCAATGCCCAAGAAATCGATGGCGCGCGGCATAGTCATGGCTTCCAAGTCCAAAGGCGTTCGACATGATCCACAATCTCTTGCGCGGCGCGCGGCTGCGCCAGCGCCCGGGCTCCAGCCCGGAGGCCCTCCAGCTTAGCAGGATCGTTCAAATAGTCCATCACCAGAGCGGTCACCTGGTGGGCGTCTCGTTCGGGTACATGGAGGGCCGCGCCGCGTTGGTGCAGACTAAGTGCGTTGTGGGTTTGATGGTCTTCTGCCACATTGGGCGAAGGAATCAATAGGGCGGCTGCACTCGCGCAGCACACCTCCGAAAGCGTGCCTGCCCCTGCGCGTGAAACGAGGAGGTCTGCCGCGGTGTAGGCGGCGACCATATCCTCAAGGAAGGCGGTGATGCGGCGATCTGGATGGGGAGTGAACTGCGCGTTCAATTCGTCGATGTAAAAACGGCCACATTGCCACAAAATTTGGTGGCCCGCGGCCATCCAAGTGGCTTCGGCCTCCCGCACAGCATGGTTGATGGCGCGGGCACCTTGGCTTCCGCCAAGGATGAGAATGAGGGGGCGGTTCGGATCAAAGCCCAAGGCCTTTTTTGCGGCGGAGCGCTCGGATTCCGTCGGCGGATGGCTTGCCATGGCGGCTATTTCGGGGCGTACGGGATTCCCTGTTTGGAAGGTCCGGTCGGCAGGGAAGACGCGCTCCATTCCCGGATACGCGGTGCAAATCGCGCGGGCGCGGCGGCTGACGAGGCGGTTGGTCCAGCCGGCAAACCCATTCTGCTCTTGGATGAGCGTGGGGATGCCCAGGCGCTGTGCCATAAAGAGGGTGGGACCGCTGACATAGCCCCCTGTACCCAGGACGGCGTGGGGTTTTTGGGTACGAAGGAGGGCGCGTACTTGGGCAAGGCTGCGGATGATCTTGGCGGGAAGACCGAGGTTTTTGGCGAGGTTTTTCCGTTGAAAGCCCGCAATA
>Ga0208931_1000350_pt1 | contig 15358 bp, 6 predicted proteins | sample Colrivmet1555B02_FD_187668 | JGI IMG/M metagenome (GOLD analysis project Ga0208931, IMG submission 187668) | Estuarine microbial communities from the Columbia River estuary - metaG 1555B-02 (SPAdes) (version 2) | ecosystem: Environmental > Aquatic > Marine > Intertidal zone > Estuary | place... | reverse complement strand
GGCATCGGTGCCCTCGCGCCCGAACGCAGAAAAGACTTGAGCAAACTGGGCTTGCGCGCCTTGTTAGCGGGCACTGCGGCTTCCTTGTTTACGGCTATCTTAGTGGGCATCTTGTATTAACCGCCCCGGAACACCGTTCCAATTCGAAGCACTCCGATGAAAGCCTACCACGACCTGATTCACCGCGTCCTCGCCGAGGGCGTGCACAAGGAAGACCGCACCGGAACTGGGACCCTTTCTGTTTTTGGGCACCAAATGCGCTTTGATCTTCAAGCGGGCTTCCCAATGATGACCACCAAGAAGCTGCACTTGAAGAGCATCTTGCACGAACTCATCTGGTTCATCCGCGGCGAAACCAATATTCGCTACCTCTGCCAGAACGGCGTGCGCATCTGGGACGACTGGCCTTATGCCAAATACAAAGCCTCCGGCGACTTTCAAGGCGAAGACATTCGCGCCTTCGCCGCACGCATTGCGGAAGATGCCGCCTTTGCCGAAAAATGGGGTGAGCTTGGGCCCGTCTATGGACACCAGTGGCGTTCCTGGCCCGGCCCCAACGGCGCCGTCGACCAACTCAAGCAGGTCCTTGAAGATCTCCGCCAAAATCCAGATTCCCGCCGCCACATAGTCAGCGCCTGGAATCCCGGTTACATCGACCAAATGGCCTTGCCTCCCTGCCACGCCTTCTTCCAGTTCTACGTCGCAGAGGGAAAGTTGAGCTGCCAGCTATACCAACGCTCCGCGGATATTTTCCTGGGTGTGCCCTTCAACATTGCCTCCTACGCCCTACTCGTGCACTTTATGGCGCATGATTTGGGCCTCGAAGTCGGGGACTTTGTGCACACCTTAGGCGACGCCCACATATACAGCAACCACCTCGACCAGGTCAAACTTCAGATCAGCCGGGAGCCGCGCACACTTCCTACCCTTTGGCTGAATCCGGACGTGAATTCCTTGTTTGACTTCACGTACGACGATGTGCGTTTGGAGGGCTATGATCCGCATCCGCACATTGCGGGGGCTGTAGCCGTTTAAATTGACTGTATGCTGACCCTCATTGTTGCACACGACCAAAATCTCCTCATTGGCGGGGGAAATCGGCTTCTTTGGCATTTGCCGGAGGACCTCAAACGCTTCAAGGCCTTGACGAGCGGCCACCCCATACTCATGGGGCGCAAAACCTTCGAATCCATCGGCCGACCGCTCCCCCAACGCACCAACATCGTCATCACACGCAACCCGGATTGGTCCCATGAAGGGGTCCTGACCGCGGAGAGTCTCGAGGAAGCCATCGGGATGGCCTCCTTGAAGGATTCCGAAATTTTCTTGATTGGCGGGGGCGAATTGTACCGACAAGGTCTTCCCCATGCGGATCTACTCGAAATCACGGAAGTTCACGCCGAATTTGACGGCGATACGTGGTTCCCCGAATACCGTAGCGACTTTACTGAATTATCTCGGGAAGGGCATCCGGCCTCCGCGGAGCAGCCCTTGGCATACGACTTTGTACGCTGGGTGAATAGGTCAAAAAAATAGGTCTAATCGATATAAATTTTTAGTCTATTTTTTCCCAAAATCAGTTCAAAAGACTCATTTCAACTTGAAACCTAGCCATTGCCCTATTTTCGTTCGCTAACACACGTACCAAACCATTGGCGAAGAGTCGCTTATTAACGCTTGCATTTTTCATGCTGCTGGCCAATTTTGTTTTTGGGCAGTCTGCTACCATACAATTATCTGGGGTGAATGCGGATGACTATTATGTTCATTGTTCTAGCGGTTCATACAGCTTCACTGCTCTTAATTCTGGAATTACAGGGCCTAATATCACATGGAGAATAGATTCTACAAGTAATAATGTTAAACCCTACGTATTTCAAAATATTGCCACCCCTACTCTAAATTATTTTCAAGGCTCAACGGAAAAAATTTATTTATTTCTCTTAAAAGTAGAAGACGCATCTGCCAACATCTACTGGGATACTGTGCGTGTAGCGGTTGCGCCAAAATTGACTCTTTCTAGTTTTCCAACCACTTGGTGTAAGGATGATGGGAATATTCTTTTGAACCAAGCAAGTATAGCGGGTGGAACCTGGTCTTTAACACCCTCGAGTTATTTATTGACCTCTACGGGCAACTCCTTTATCAATGTCAGTTCTATCACCGCAAGTACAAATATTTTAGCAACCTATTCGCACACTTATAGTTTTGAAGCCAAAAGTTGCGTTCAAACAGTAAATGAAACTGTTACTGTTAATCCCAACCCCATTGTTAGTTTTCAAGGATTACCAACTCAAATTTTTAAATGTGGCACCCCCGTTCAACTTACTGGTACGCCATCTGGAGGAACATTTACCCTCAATAATGGCACTACAACAAGTACTCTAATAAATGGGGTTTTTGACCCAAGTAACCTCACAGATAATTCTTCATATACAGTCACCTATTCATACACAGATCCGACTACAGGATGTAGTGCCGAATCCGCGCAAAATGTATTTGTTGCAGGCTTGAGTCAATACGTTGCGCTGAAAAGGGGAAGTCAGTTTGGGTATTTGAACTCATCAAATACATTTATTTCAAGTCTAACAGGCATCTCTCAGATTATCAATACTAGTTTTAGTCCAAATCCTATTTACAGCGTTTGCGGCGGTCTTCAATCTGAGACGTTCAAATTGTATTTTAACCCTTCCACGGTAAGCTCGTTTACTTCTATATCAATTAACTGGGGCGATGGGAATTCTATTTCGCCAACTTTTAATGCTCAGAATCCAGAATTTATTCACACGTATGTCCAAGCCGGCTTCTACACTGTTACATACACCTTATCAAATGCAACATGTTCATACACCAAATCCGTAAATATTTTCTTCGGTACAATTCCAGGTCTTTCAATTTCACTTCCTTCTAATGCTACTGCATGTTTGCTACCCAATGACTCTATTTATTATGATTTTGAAATTCCAAATGCATTAACAGCTCCCTCCGGATTGATTTACTCATTCTCGAGCAATCATGATGGCACTGGCTCAGGTCAAGGCCCATCTAAAAAATTTAGCACACCATTCATTGACAACGGGGTTTCGATAAGTCCAGATACTCTGATTTACGATCCAATAAATCAGACTGTTTCGTACCGAAAGTGGTTTTGGAAAAGTTCCTGTGGTTTCAGTTCCTCCCAAGGTGGGACATGGTATAATTCATTTGATTTTGTTGTGGGAGTCGAATCACCATGTGGTGCTTCAGGAGGTGGTTGTGCACCTGTAGTTCTGAGTACCTCACCGATCGCAGGCATTCAAATGGATACTACTGTTTGTGCGAATTCAAATTCTACAATTCTTGATAATTCAATAGGCGGCCAGGCGGTTACAAGTTATCAATCCAACACAGCTTGTGGTTCGCTAAACAACGGTTATTGGTTAATAGAACCAGCTACCTTCACCGTGGTATCAGGCGCACTTGGTTCTATTTCCCCATTTGATGTCAACAACCCTTCTTCCTGGAATACTTTTCCCAATCAAATTGGCAGTAATTCCATCACGATCAAATTTAATAACTCAGGGAATTACAAGGTTTCGCGTATTATCGGAGTTGGAATTAATGGACTATCCTCATGTACCATCGATACCGCTATTGAATACATATGTGTAGACACCATCCCAATCGTATCTGTGCCGTTGCCCGCGGTGGACACTATCTGTCAAAACGGTACCATTCTCGTCAAATTCGACAAAGACAGTGTGAATTGTTCCGAGGTATCCCAATACCAAATAAAGGCATGGACAACTACCGGCTCAACACCAGCAGTTCTTACTCAGACAACAGCATCTACAGATACAGCACAAATCCTGACGCTGAATTCCTCTGGCAAGTATGCACTTGAATACATCGCCGTGAATTCATGTGGCTCTTCAAGTATTTGGGATACAATAATCGTCTTAGATTTCCCGCTTTTTGAGTTTACCAATCCTTCGGTTGTCGTTTGTGATGATTCCGCATTGGTCACCCTTGGTCTAAATGCCTACACATTGGATTCCTACAACCAGTATCCCGTATACGATTCGATGACGTACACCATTTCTCCTTCAACAGGATGGAACATCATAAGTCAAAATGCGTATGGCCTGGATGATATTCAATTTTACGTTCCAGGCAGTTATACCATCACCGTGACTATCTACTCCGAATGTGGGACCGACCTGGCTGTTTTAAACTTAATGATAAATGCTCCTCCAGTTGCGGCATTTAGCATTCCCAATGAATCAGGTTGTGGGGCATCTTCTTTCACTCCCATAAATACGAGCACCTCACCAGCAGGAATACCGCTTCAATTCAATTGGTCCATTAATGCAAATCCCAGCTCAGGACCATACACAATTTCAACTGATACAAGCCAAAGTCCACTGATCACCATTCCAGCCCCAAGTGGTGATAGTGTGAATTATTTAGTAAAGTTGGTAGTTACCGACTCACTAGGATGTCAAGATTCTCTTACGCTCCCATACACGTCTTATCCCAATCCCACTGCTGCCTTCGGTATTAATTCCGTTTATTGTTATCCGGATACCGTTCAGCCAATAGATGCTTCACTTTCAGGATTCTCCAATTCTGCAGCAACGTATCGCTGGATTGTATGGGATAATGGGGGCAAAGTGGATTCTGCATTTACGGCATCGCCAAGTTTCTCGTTTCCTAATCCAAGTGCTGTAAGTAAACCCTATACCCTTCAATTAATTGTTACCAATGCGGTTGGATGTTCTGACACAATCAGCCACCCCTTTATATACAGCCAAACTCCTACCAGCAATCTCACTGGACCCTCGCCAGCATTTTCCTGTGCTCCTGACACAGTCGTTATATACACTGGTGCTACAGGAGACAGTTTGACTATTAATTGGGGAATAAGTTCGATCGGAACGTATACCCCCTCCCTGGTGGTGTATAATCAGGATTCTGCTCAAGCCATTTTTCCAGATCTGCAATATCCTGACAGTGATCAAGTACTACTGTTCACAAATTCGGTTACAAACCCCAACAATTGCAGCGCGTCCAGTAGCTTGACATATACCATCCACGCGCGCCCCTTGGCCAAGTTCGGTATGCCTAGCGACAGTTGTGGGGTCTTTGCCTTAGCGCCTGTAGACAGCTCCGGCAGCAACTCTTCCATCACAAACTGGTCCTGGAGCATTAGTCCTTCGACTGGCGTTAACATCTTGGATCCAACCACCCACCTTCAACCTGCCCAAGTCCTTTAACGGTGTACAGAACTACCGTATCTACCTCACCGTCACAGACTCCAACGGCTGTCAGGATACCACCTCTAGAGCCTTCCAGGTGAACCCCACTCCAGTGGCAAGCTTCAATGCACAGATGGACACGTGTACCGGCACATCTTTATATAATCTGATATCCAACACCAGTCAAAGCAATGCCACGGATCCCTCGCTGACCTATCTGTGGACCATCACCAATACCACGGATGCTTCGAGTACGCCCATTACAAGTACCCTGGCTATACCCACGGATACGCTCGTAAATACCGACGATACCAGCCATATCTATGTACTGTCTTTGAGTGTCACCAATAGCTACGGATGTGACTCTACAACCTACGATACCCTAGTCGTGCATCCCAATGCTATCGCACAAATCGTTACTTGTCCCCCGGCTCAGTGTGCTCCTTTAACTCTCACTTCCAACAACCTAATTGGTTTGCATTATCCAAATGCAAATGATGTAATGAGTACCTACAAATGGAGCATTCTGGACTCCAATGGAACATTATTAACCACGCAATGGGGACTAAATTCCTTGAATTACATCATTAACGGCTCAAACCAAGGAGTAACACTTCGTCTAACTGCATATTCCTTGTACGGATGTGACAGTTCTTCCGATTCATGCAGTGTTTACACGCTTCCCAATCCAGACCCTGGATTTACAATATCGCCTATTCTTTGCTCAAATGACCTGGATAGCGTTCTCATTGTAAATGATCCTCTCCACTATCAAAAGTGGACATTGACTTTTAACAATTCTGTGGTTCTTGGCTATCCGATTTTCAACCAACAGCCAAATTTCTCCACTCTTTCGTCCTCCCCTGGAACCTATGTGCTGACACATAAGGTTTGGCTATCTGCAGATTCTACAGGGTGTGATTCAACTACCAGTCAGAGCTTCACTATATATACGGCACCTACACCAACCATTGCATTCCCAGGGGATTCAAGTGCATGTGGTGCGTATACGCTGCTGCCTACTGTTGGCAATCAAACTAGCAATTTTACAAGTATTCAGTGGAGGGTAAATGATCCGACCATCAACATCCTTAATGACACAACTACAACTCCTTCCATTTCATTCCCAAAAAGTTTTAATGGAATAAGTAATTACACCATTCAATTAGTTGTGACAGATACGAATGGGTGTATAGATAGTACCTCACGAGTCTTTTCAGTACTTCCAACACCGGTAGCCCAATTTGGTCTCGTTAGCGATACTGCCTGTTCTGGTGTGAACTTGGCCCAACGCATCACAAATCTTTCCACGAGCAACTATCCAAGTGATACCACACTCACCTATCAATGGACGATAATCAACACCAGCAGTAGCCCAATTGATACAATAACAAGCAATACCAAAGTCCCTGTCGTTTCACTTATTAATACTGGGGATACCACACACATTTACACCATAACGCTACGTGTACTCAATGCTTTTAGTTGTGACTCCACTGTGTCTTCCGTGTTCAAAGTGCATCCAAATGCGAAAGCTCAGATTGACAGTTGCAGCGCCGGAGGTTGTGCGCCATTCACTGTAACATCATCCAATGTTGTCGGCCATCACTATCCTTATGCTAATGATCTAACGTCGACGTATAAATGGACCATTTTGGATGCCAACAACAACGTACTTGGTGTCCAAATAGGTTTGAATGCTTTGAATTACACCATTCAAGCTTCCAATTCTTCCATTAAACTCCGACTAACAGCATATTCACTCTATGGTTGCGACAGTGCCATGGATTCATGCAATGTATTCACCCAGGGCAACCCAGATCCAGGATTCACTTTGGTTGATTCTGCCGGATGTAGCCCATTCCAGCCAACGATATTAGCCGGTTCCATCCTGACAGGTATCCACACTTGGATTATTGTTGACGCCCAAGGTGACACCATTCAATTGGCTACAACAAATGACACGATTCGACCAAACTTTACTCCAATAGCAAATCTCAATACTGGCACATCACAATCGTATACCCTTTACCATACCATCGGCGCATCGGGTTGCGACAGTACTACTAGTTTGCTTTTCACTGTTTTTGAACAACTTACAGCCCAAATTCAACACAATGCCCCCATTTGTTCGGATTCAATTCTTTCGGCAAATGATGTGACCACAGGGCAAATACAATCTCGATTCTGGACACTCGTGAGTAGTGCTGGAGACACGTTAAACTCCCGTCTCAGTTCGTTATCTGCACAATCCGTCAGTATCACCTTCCCTAATCTTCAATACCCGACAAGTGATTCGTTGTACTATCTCTATTTGACAAATGTGTCAATCGACAGTTGTACGGCAATAGATGTCGACACGCTAACCATCCACGCGCGCCCCTTGGCCAAGTTCGGTGTGCCTAGCGACAGCTGTGGGGTCTTTGCCTTGGCGCCTGTAGACAGCTCCGGCAGCAACTCTTCCATCACAAACTGGTCCTGGAGCATTAGTCCTTCGACTGGCGTTAACATCTTGGATCCAACCACCCAGACTCCCACCTTCAACCTGCCCAAGTCCTTTAACGGTGTACAGAACTACCGTATCTACCTCACCGTCACAGACTCCAACGGCTGTCAGGATACCACCTCTAGAGTCTTCCAGGTGAACCCCACTCCAGTGGCAAGCTTCGCTTTAAGCACCGATAGCATCTGTACAGGAACCTCATTGGCTAGCATCCTGAGCAATGTCAGTGTCACCAACGACCCAGCAGACACCACTTTAACCTACCTGTGGAGTATCCTCAACACCAGTGTGTCTGCTTCTACCCCGCTTACTAGTGGCCTGAAAGTCCCCACCAACACCCTGGTGAATACCGACACCATCAGCCATATCTATACCCTCACCCTCACGGTCACTAACAGCTTCGGATGTGACTCTACCATCCAGCTCCCCTTGGTCGTACATCCCAATGCTATCGCGCAAATCGATAGCATTAGCCTAGCAGACTGTGCGCCCTTTACCATCTCTAACCTGAATGCTAAAGCCGTCGCCTTTAACAACGCCAATAGCGCCTATATCTGGACCATCCTTGACTCCGCCGGAACCACCGTCTTGGCAGGACCATCCAATACCGGCATCAATGGCCTGAGCTATACCATAAACGCTTCCAACACCTACATCACCATCCAACTCCAGGCCGTATCTCTGTTCGGATGTGATACCGCTACAACACAGGTTGTTGCTCTTACAAACCCCAACCCCGATCCTACGTGGGCCTTAGTTGACAGTGTAGGATGTGGCTTTACGCCCACCTTAGGTAGCTTATGGCAGTCTACGGGAACTCATACGTGGGTCATCGCTGATCCACAGGGAGACACCGTATGGACCAGCGTTGGAAACGCTCCTGCATTCCCCCCACTGGGCAATACCAGCTATGTGAATGATAGCACCTATATCATTTACCATACGGCTGGAACCAACGGCTGTGACAGCACCATGTCTATCCCCGTTACGGTCTTCCCCACGCCGTATGCAGGCTTCAGTGTTCCCGACAGCTGTGCTCCCTTCACGGTATCTCCCGTAGACAGCTCTCAGGGTAAAAACATCACCTATCAATGGACGCTCTTTAACCCAAGCGGCAGTGTAAATACCGCCTACATCTCTAATACCACCCTCGCTACTCCGACGCTAACCTTCCCGGATCTACAGTACCCAGCGGCAGACTCTACCTATACCCTGCGCCTAGTGGTAACCTCTTCCAACAGCTGTGTGGACAGTCTTGATAGAACGCTAACCATCCACGCGCGCCCCTTGGCCAAGTTCGGTGTGCCTAGCGACAGCTGTGGGGTCTTTGCCTTGGCGCCTGTAGACAGCTCCGGCAGCAACTCTTCCATCACAAACTGGTCCTGGAGCATTAGTCCTTCGACTGGCGTTAACATCTTGGATCCAACCACCCAGACTCCCACCTTCAACCTGCCCAAGTCCTTTAACGGTGTACAGAACTACCGTATCTACCTCACCGTCACAGACTCCAACGGCTGTCAGGATACCACCTCTAGAGTCTTCCAGGTGAACCCCACTCCAGTGGCAAGCTTCGCTTTAAGCACCGATAGCATCTGTACAGGAACCTCATTGGCTAGCATCCTGAGCAATGTCAGTGTCACCAACGACCCAGCAGACACCACTTTAACCTACCTGTGGAGTATCCTCAACACCAGTGTGTCTGCTTCTACCCCGCTTACTAGTGGCCTGAAAGTCCCCACCAACACCCTGGTGAATACCGACACCATCAGCCATATCTATACCCTCACCCTCACGGTCACTAACAGCTTCGGATGTGACTCTACCATCCAGCTCCCCTTGGTCGTACATCCCAATGCTATCGCGCAAATCGATAGCATTAGCCTAGCAGACTGTGCGCCCTTTACCATCTCTAACCTGAATGCTAAAGCCGTCGCCTTTAACAACGCCAATAGCGCCTATATCTGGACCATCCTTGACTCCGCCGGAACCACCGTCTTGGCAGGACCATCCAATACCGGCATCAATGGCCTGAGCTATACCATAAACGCTTCCAACACCTACATCACCATCCAACTCCAGGCCGTATCTCTGTTCGGATGTGATACCGCTACAACACAGGTTGTTGCAAGGTCCTATGAGAACCCTGACCCAGATTGGACATTTGTCCAAGATACCGGATGCCACGTTTTCACACCTGCCTTCGCCAATGTGAATCAAACTACAGGCACGCATCGTTGGAGAATATTTGATGCTAATAATACTCAAATTGGTTCCACACTTTCAGGAGCGTCTCCTGCGCTACCTAGCTTGATTAGCACAAATCTGACTGGCCTAACTGTTTACACTATTGAACACCATTCCTTCGTTTCGGATACCAATTCATGTGATAGTGTTCTCATTAAAAACATCTATATCAAACCAAACCCCATCCCTACTATTGTAGCGCTGCCTGACACGAATTGCGCAAACGAAACAATTACATTCACTGGGCAATCCCAAAATCCATCCATTATTAGCACATGGGAATGGGGTATAAATGGCATTACATTGTATGGCACATCAGTTAGCTATACGTTTACATCCCCAGGAGTTTATCCTCTTTATCTGAAGACCTACACGCAAGACGGTTGCGATACGATTGTCAGAGATACCATCACCATCCATAGTTACCCCTATGTTGACTTCCAAACACTGTCCAGTTGCGGACTTGATACCGTATGTGTGAATCAAGTATTCAATTTGCAGAATTTTAGTACGAGTGACTCATTGGGTGGCACTTTAACAACCTACTTATGGGACATTTTAAATGATGGAACCTATGAATACACTTCACTGAACCCAAGCCACACCTTTACTGCAATAGGATCCTACCCAATCCGCTTAAGAGTAGTCAATGAGTTTGGATGTTTCACGGATACCCTGCATACCATTTTTGTCAATTCAGCACCTATCGCGACCATTTCGTTCCAAGACAGTTCTATTTGCGGCCCTGTAGTGCCCATTTTCACAGAAGGGGGTTCAGGAATCATAGATTCTACCCATTATGAACTCTATGCATTTAACAATGCCGGCTCAAAAGTGACCTTAGCAAGCTGGGCAAATACCACTCCTGTTTTGCCTCCTTTAGTTCCTAACTATTACAATGATACCCTATACGTGATTTCCAAAGCAAACTTCAATTGCTGTGGATTCTCCATAGATTACGATTCTATCTACATCAAAACTCCACCCGTTGCCAATTGGTCTGTATTCCCTGATTCTGGGTGTACACCCGTTCAAATAATATTCCAATTAGATGGATTTGTTCATGGGAACGCTGATTCTGCATTCATAGATTTTGGCGATGGAAGTTCCCAATCATTCCTGGCAAATAAGGTATTCACCGGCTCAGGATATCAGTATCTGTGGGGACAGAAAAGCCATGTCTATACCTATTCTGGATTTAACGATACGATTTTTATAGCAACCCTAAACGTTTATAACGAATGTGGCGACAGCAGCATTTCGGCACCCATTTATGTGCAGCCTAATACGGTACAAGCCTCGCTGCAAGCCAATAAATTATCCGGATGCGCTCCCCTTACGGTACAATTCACAAACACCTCTTATAATGCCACGAATGTTGGTTGGTACTTCAATTGGGATCCATCCTCAGGTACTGGCAGTATGACCTCCAATCTAAACAACCCTCAGTGGACCTTCACAACCCCTGGCTCCTACTTAGTTGCACTTGCAGTAGATAATGGATGTGGCTTTGATACGGCATACACCACTATCACCGTTGACCCCAGTCCGACAGCCTCATTCACATACCCGAGCAGCATTTGCCAAGGGGATACGGCTCTGTTTATTTCAACCTCTTCAATCTCGAATGGCAACATAGTGGGTTACTTATGGGACTTCGGCGATGGCGACACCTCTATTCTTCAGAACCCAAGCCATATCTTCAATGCATCAGGAAGCTTTGATGTTACGCTCATTGTGACGTCATATAATGGCTGTCAAGATAGCATCACCCATCCTGTCTTAGTATTGCCACAACCTCTTATCGGCTTCTCCTATAATGACACCTGCTTGACAGATACAACGTATTTCTTGAACCTTAGCACTATACCCTCGGGTGGCTTTGCAGGAATATTTTGGGATTTCGGAGACGGAAATGTGAGTAATCAGTGGTCTCCAAAACACGTATACCAAGCGGCAGGAACCTACACCGTTACACTTCAGCTCGTATCAGACTCCGGCTGTGTATCCGCCTTGGCGCAAGATGTCGATGTCTACCCCTTACCAAACCTTTCATTTGCACCTCTCTTGACAGCTGGAGACTCTTGTTCTGTGCCGCAGACGTATACATTTAACAACACCTCTACAAATACCCAGCAATATTTGTGGGATTTTGACTACGTAGGTAATCCAGGAATCAATACCTCCACTTTAACCTCCCCTAGCTTCACCTACACGACTGCCGGTGTATATACCGTCATGCTAGTAGGTGAAACGGGCTATGGTTGTAGAGATACTATTTTCCGGAATCTGCTAATCCGAGATGGTGTAATTGCACAATTCCTTCAATCTCCAGTAGCGGGCTGCCAGCCGCTTGAGGTGACTTTCAAGGACACCTCCATATACACGGCAAGTCTTGACACCATCCTATCTATTACATGGGACTTCGGAGATGGCACCTCCATAACGCTCACGGATACCCCTTGGGTATATACCCATACCTACGTTCAATACGGTACGTACTTCCCAACCCAAACGGTGACCATGGCAAGCGGTTGTTCCGATATAATCGTAGGGCAAATGGTCCAAGTGTACCCAACACCCGTAGCAGGATTTAGTATTCAGAAAGTAAACCTCAACACTCGCCAATTCCTCAATCAATCCATAACGGTGGATACTGCTATTAGCTACTATTGGACATTTGGAGATGGATCATGGAGTACAGAAGAAAATCCGGTACACGAATACGATCCAAATATCATTGGATTAGATTCTATTAAAATCTGCCTGCGTGTGACAAATTCATATGGATGCGTGGACAGCACCTGCACAACTATATGGATTTGGCCGCCAAATCTCGACGTACCGAATGCATTAGCTCCTGGACTAAACTACGTGGGTGAGGATGCTATCTTCTTACCAAAAGGCCATAGTTTGGGTCAATATGAATTGGAAATTTTTGATGTTTGGGGGAATGTTGTCTTCAGAACTACCGAACTTGACTCTGATGGCAAACCTTCGGAAGGATGGGATGGCCGTGATATGCGAACTGGAAACCCATGTGCTATGGGGGTATATGCTTGGAGAATTCGGGCTGTATTTGACAATGGTGAGCGCTGGGTAGGTAGAACGGATGCGTATGGTGGTTGCAGTGAATGTGGAACCTTAACTCTATTGCGATGAAGTCCGTTTGGCATATTGCTCTATACATGAGTCTATTCTTAGTTGGCCACTCACCCAAGGTGTATGGGCAAGATGGAACCTACAGCCTCATTGTCCACGCTCCATTGAACATTAATCCCTCGTTTTGTGTCCCTTCAAATAGAGCGATTTCTCTGAGCACAAATTCCCGACACCAATGGTTGAACTTACCCGGCCCTTCGGCGAATACCGCAGGATACCAGTATAATCAACTCAGCTTTACAGCACCCTTCAAATCAACGAGAAACAATGGTTATGGGGGGGCGCTACAAATCAACCAATCGTATGCAGGCGAAGGTAGACTGCGTATTTCTGATGCCAATTTCTTCTTAGGGGTGCGGCAACGATTGTTCAAACAAACTGCGGTACGTTTTGCTTTGGGCGTTGGATTCCGACAAGCACAAGTTGACTGGACCAACCTCGTGTTTACCTCTCAACTTGATCCATATTTAGGATTGATAAATCCTACCTCCAGCGTGAACCCACAAAATACCGTTACCAATTTAGCCGTCACTCCGTCCATAGGTGGTCAAATCCATAGTCACCAAGAACTTCGAAAAGGGATGTTGGATGTTCAAGCTGGATTGAGCATTTATCACTGGAGCACACCTGCTCTAACCTTTTTTGATCAACCGGAACCCATACAACCGCGTCAAGTAATTCATGGAACTTTAAAGTATTTTCCAAATGGAAGAAAAGGACTTAATAGCGTTGTTCCCACGAACTATTTTGTGCTGAGTCATGTCTTTCAGTTCCAAAATCCACATAGAACTAACGAGACACGATTGGGAGTTAATATTGCGAAACAACTAACAATTTATCAGGGATTTAGACGCAGGCATTTTATTGAAATAAATGGAAACGTTGATGCATTTATTACTTCCTTTCAATTAAATCAACCTTGGGGGATGCTATCCATTGGTTACGACTACACTATTTCAAAATTGGATGGTTGCACACTAGGCACAATGGAATTTGGCTACACACTTCCTCTTGATGCCCGTTTTATTTTTAACTCTCGATATAACAGAGAACCCTGCTTTGTGGAGGACTTATTAAAAGCATCCGAATGGAAGGCAGTAGAAAAATTTAGTAAAACAGCCACAAATTGGGGTTTCAAATATTCCCCTGTCACTTTCATTCCCTAAGTATGACGACGAAACAAATTCGCACCACCATCTTCGCTCTAACTTTCCTCGTACTAGGAGCGATTTCAAGTAATGCCCAAACCTCAACTAGTTTTAACGAAGTTGCCCAACAAATAGAGCGACTACTCCAATACAAGGACAAGAGTCCCACTGAATTAAGGAAACTTATTGGTCAGCTTGAGCGACTTTCAAATGGTAACGAACTTGCTTTCAAGCAGATAAAAATGCAAGTAGAGCACTACTTGCTCCCACTTGAAATAAAAAGTATCAAATCAACCATTTACAACAAAGATTATCAAGCTGCTAACAGTGCGCTCAGTAATCTAAAAAAGAACTACACCTACAGCAAAGACATCGAGAAATTGGAAAAAAGCCTAAATACGTCTATGTTCAAACATTATAAAAAAATAATACTTAAAGACATTCACCCAAGATTATCACTCGAGCCAAGCTACACTTGGTTTTCACAGGATTATACACTGGAAGGCATTGATGCATTTGAGTTTGTGAACTTCACCCCTGTTTACAGTCTCAGTCTCAATTATCATTTTCGATTTCGTGAGTCTATTTCTGCTGGAAATTCCTCCTATAATTATTCACAAATGGGAATTCGGTATGAATTCAGAGATGATGCCCATTTGTATTACCCATTAAACCCGAGTTCATCCATTACCCCAAATCAGAATTTGGTGTTTACAACATTATGGGGACAGTTTCTTGGACTAGATTTTGGCATGTATCAGAATCTTAACACCCCTCTTTACAATGGGACGTTGAATGTCAATATTCCATTGGGTGGCTTAAGTGTAGGAGCTCATGCAAGAGTTATCACAGATTTTAATCAAGATCCCACTCTCCAACTCGGCGCATCTGCTCGATTATCGTTCAAATTCTTCCGACCCTTTAACTCAAAGCATAAAGAAGAAATTGAAATGCGAATTCTCCGGTTTAAAGAAAGTATTTGACCATGGTTCGCAAAATTTTACTTCTATTTTCACTCACATTAGCTCTGCACGCTTTTGGACAAAATAAGTTCATAAGGCAGA
>Ga0208931_1000345_pt1 | contig 15439 bp, 10 predicted proteins | sample Colrivmet1555B02_FD_187668 | JGI IMG/M metagenome (GOLD analysis project Ga0208931, IMG submission 187668) | Estuarine microbial communities from the Columbia River estuary - metaG 1555B-02 (SPAdes) (version 2) | ecosystem: Environmental > Aquatic > Marine > Intertidal zone > Estuary | place... | reverse complement strand
TCAATGAGTTTATGTTGCCCCTCATTGAGCACTACCCCCCACCAGCTTATAAAGGGAAGTATGTGAAGATTAAATTCTGTACACAATTACCCACTCCTTACCCTCAATTTGCTTTTTTCTGTAATTTACCTCAATACGTTAGAGAACCTTACAAGCGTTATTTAGAAAATAAAATTAGAGAGCATTACTCTTTTTCAGGGGTACCTATCTCTATTTTTATGAGAAAAAAATAAGGAAGGTTTTTGATCACTTCTTTGACCATCACTTCAGTGAGATAGCCTCAAATACTTTTACTTGCTGCAGACGCTGTACTCTTAAATTTATGTTAATGTAAGTTCCTTCATTACAATTGGAGCTATTTTTGCAATCCTCTTAAGGTTTTCACAATACCATTACTATGCGTTTAAGATTTTTTGCACTACTAGTGTTTTTTTGTGGTTTTTTTTCCGTTAAAGCCCAAGAATTTGTCCTTAAAGGAAAGTTATTAGACGCTCAAATTAAAAGTCCTCTAGATGCTGCCACAGTTTACGTGGAGACTATAGCAGACTCTACCCTAGTGGCATATAGTATTACGGATACAGACGGAAGTTTTATAATAGAGGGCAAAACCAACCAAACCAAACTTATTTTTTACGCTACTTTCAATGGATATAAAAGTCTTAAGAAAGAAATTAGCATTGTCCCTCAGCTTCAGATGGGTACCTTGTATTTAGAAGAACAAGTAGAACAATTAGGGGAAGTGTTGGTGTCAGCAGAACGCGCTCCAATTGCAGTAAAGAAAGACACCCTAGAGTTCAATGCCAGTTCTTTTAAAACTAGACCAGACGCCAATGTAGAAGATGTGCTAAGAAAACTACCAGGGGTAGCTATAGATGCCAATGGCACCATTACGGTAAACGGCCAAGAGGTAGATCAGGTGCTGGTTAACGGTCAGGTATTTTTTAGTAAAGATCCCAAAGTAGCCACCAAGAGCCTGCCCAAAGATATTATCAGTAAAATTCAGATTACCAATACCAAAACAAAAACAGAAGAACGCACTGGAGACGACGCCCAAAGCGAGAATAAAACCATAAACCTCACCATTAAAGAAGACAAAAACAAGGGCTATCTGACCAGAATGGCTGGAGGGTATGGAACAGATGAGCGCTACCAATTAAACGGTTTACTCAATTATTTTAAAAACAAACAGCGCGTGAGTGTTTTAGCGAGCAGCAACAACATTAATAATGCAGGTTTTTCCTATGATGAGGTATTTGATATGCTCGGAGGCGGAGGCTCGAGCAGAAGAAATTTTGGTGGTGGTTTTAATGTAGGTGGAATTAATTTTGGCTTTGGTCAAGGGATTGCTACTTCCTCTACCGTAGGGGCCAGCTACGCCGATGCAAAAAAAGGAAAATACGAAGTAGAGGGGAATCATTTCTTTTCTTATTCAGATTCCTATAATGATGAAGCTTCCTTTAGAGAAAACATCCTTCCAGACAGCAGGTTTTTTACAGAGCGAACGTCTAGCTTTAAAGGGACCAACCAAAACAATAGGGGTTCTGCAGATTTGGAGTTTAATTTAACCAAGGATTTGGTGATCAGTTTTGAACCCAATGTGAATGTGGGTTTCACCACAGCCTCTAACGATCAGAATACGCTTTCTAAAAATAGTGAAGGGCTTTTAATTAATTCGAACAGGGTAAAAACCGCCAACAGAAGTGATTTGAGAAGTTTTTCTAATCAGTTCAGTCTTTTCCAAAAACTAGATACTATTGGTGGGTATATTTCATTGGATTTTGATATTTCTCAAAATAAAAATGAAAGCCGCACCAATTTAAATTCCCTCAGAGAGATCTATAATGAAGACCAGGTGACTCAAACACTTTTGGACCAAGAGAACAGTTCAGAGAATATAACCAATGCATATAATTTAGAACTAGAATACAGAAAAGCACTCACAAAAGATTTGTTTGTGCAAGCCGGAATGACTTACGATGTAAGCACAAGAGAGAACAAGCTATCTATCTTTGATTTGGACTTAGAAACTGGTTTGTACGACGGCTTTAACACAGTACAGAGCTCAGATTTTAGGTTTAAAACAGTGCAAAAAACACCTTCTATTGGTCTTAGGAACAATAGCGATAAATGGCGTTTAAGGCTGAACGCTAGTTATACAGACGCTACACTAAGTAATGAAGATTTTTTGCAAAATTCAGATTTTTCAAAAAATTACAAGAAGCTGCTGTTTAACCTTTATAGCCGTTATAGTTTGGGAAAAAACAAGAGCCTTAGTTTAAGGTATTCCAACAACTTAGACCTACCTAATCTAAATCAATTACAGCCAGTACCTAATTTGAACAATCCACTGAATATTGTGGTGGGTAATCCAGATCTGGATCCAGCCCTAAACCACAGGATAGGATTTAATTACAATAACTACAATTGGCGGGAACGTTCTGGCGTTTTTGTATATGCAGGTGCTACTTTTACAGACAATAGGGTGAGTGCGGTAACCACAACAGATGAAAACTTTTTAAGGAATACTACTTTTACGAACGTCAACGGTAATTACAATGGTTATTTTGGGGTAGGTTATTCCAAGCAGATTAAAAAAGACAGTGTTTATTCCATGAATTTGAATATTAGGCCCAACGCGAATTTCTCTAAGAATGTAGGCTTCTCAAATGGGCAATTACTTAAAACGACCTCTTATAGTCTGAATCCTTCCGTGTCTACTTCAATTAATTTCAATGAAAAGTTTCAAATTGAGCCGGGATATTCTTTAGGGTATTCTAGGAGTACTTATAATTTGGAGAACCTTCCAGAGGTATCTGTGTTGAACCACAATGCAACTTTAAAAACAACCACTTTTTGGCCAGAAAATATTATTTGGGGCAATGACATTACCTATAGTTACAATCCAAATGTAGGTCCAGGGTTTGATAAGAACGCCTATTTTTGGAACATGAGTATTGGGGTTCAGCTACTCGAAGACAAGGCTACTTTGAAAGTATTGGCTTATGATATTTTAAACCAAAACATCAATACGCGAAGGACTACTGCAGAAGATTTTATTGAAGATTTTCAAGGCACGGTATTGCAGCAGTATTTTATGCTGAGCTTTAGTTATAAATTAGACAAATTTGGCGGCCAGAAACCAGGGGGCAGAAGTATGCGCTACGGTGGTTAGAATATTACAGTTGTGACTTTATTTTCAGAAGTTCTTCTTTCACTAAAGACAATCGCTTCACGAGGTCTAAATTATCTAGCGTTTTATTTTTAGAGACTTTCAAATGGGCCTTAGCACCTACCAGGGTGTAGCCTTTTTCTTTGACCAAATGATAAATAAGCTGTAGGTTTTTAATGTCTTCAGGGGTAAATTTTCTGTTACCCTTGGCGTTTTTCTTAGGCTTGAGAATGTCAAAAGTAGTTTCCCAAAAGCGAATTAAAGAGGTGTTCACCTCAAACGCTTTGGCCACTTCACCTATGCTGTAATATCTTTTATCGGGCAGGTTGTGCATTAGTCTAAAGATTGGTTTTCTTGGTTGGCAAAACGCAGTAAGTTCTCGAATTCTGCAGGGCTTAAAGTGCCGGTATAGAAGTTAATCGGGTTTATTTTTTTCTTGTCTTTCCACACTTCGTAATGAAGGTGAGGGGCCTGCGAACGTCCAGTACTCCCCACATAGCCAATAATGTCTCCTCTTTTAACCTTTTCTCCCCTTCTCACATTGTACTGACTTAAATGCGCATAGATGGTCACATAACCAAAGCCATGGTCTATGCGAATGTGTTTCCCAAACCCAGTAGCTCTTTGATCTGCTCTGAGGATTCGTCCATTTCCAGTAGCGTAAATTGGGGTGCCTCTTGGGGCTGTAAAGTCCATTCCCCAGTGTTTTTTTCTCACTTTATTGAAAGGGTCAGAGCGCCATCCAAAGCCAGAAGCCATTCTGGTAAGGTCTTGGTTTGAGATTGGTTGTATGGAGGGAATAGCAGCAAGTAGCGCTTCTTTTTTAGAAGCAAGTGTACTTATTTCATCCAGAGATTTAGACTGAACCACCAATTGTTTTTGAAGTATATCTAGTTTTTTCGCGGTATTTACGATAAGATTTGAATGTGCATATCCCTCCAGAGTGGCATACCTGTTTAGTCCTCCGAATCCTGCTTTTCTTTGAGATTCAGGAATTGGATTTGCTTCAAAGTACACCCTATAAATTGTATTGTCTCTGTTTTCAACATCTGCCAAAACAGCTGTGGCTTCATCCATTTTTTTATTGAGTTGCTCAAATTGAAAGTTCAAATTTTTAAGCTCTCTAGACAGACTCAATTCTTTGGGAGTATTTACTATTGATGTATTGAGGAGAAACAGCAAACCAATCATTCCAAATAAAAAAGAGGCCAAAAGGAACAATACCGCCTTTTTAAAACGAGTGGTTTTCTTGTCCGTTATTTCACGGTAAGAAAGTGTATCTGCGTCGTAATAGTATTTTACTTTAGACATCTCTGGAATTTATGCTATTTTTGTGCCGTTGTTAACAGCATTAAAACAAATATAAACATTGTTTTTCTTTCGCTCATAGTTTTGCGTAAAGCTTAAGAAATCTTTGCATTTTTAACATTTTGTTCTCAAGTGTTTTTGACACCAATTAAATCATTAAGTGCCCATGAAATCTCAAGATATTAGAGCCCAGTTTTTAGCTTTCTTTAAAGATAAAAACCATCAAATAGTTCCTTCTTCTCCAATGGTTATTAAGGATGACCCAACCCTCATGTTTACCAATGCAGGGATGAACCCTTTTAAACCGTATTTTTTGGGCAATACCCTTCCTAAAAACCAGCGCGTAGCAGATACTCAAAAATGTTTGCGGGTGAGCGGAAAACACAATGACTTGGAAGAAGTAGGTAAGGATACTTACCACCATACCATGTTTGAGATGCTTGGTAATTGGAGTTTTGGTGTGGCAAAGAATAATGTAGATGGTTATTTTAAACAAGAAGCCATTCAATGGGCCTGGTCTTTATTGGTAGACGTTTTTAAAATAGATCCCAATAGTTTGTATGTGACAGTTTTTGAGGGCTGTAAAGACGCAGATCAATTAGAGATGGATGCAGAGGCATTGTCTTTATGGAAAGCGATTGTACCCGAATCACAAATTTTATTTGGGAATAAGAAAGATAATTTTTGGGAAATGGGCGACCAAGGTCCCTGTGGTCCTTGTTCTGAAATCCATGTAGATATTCGTACGCCAGAGGAGAAAGCCTCCGTTTCAGGAGCTAGTTTGGTCAATATGGACCACCCACAGGTTGTAGAGATTTGGAATTTGGTTTTTATGCAGTTCAATAGAAAAGCCAATGGTATTTTGGAGCCACTGCCTGCAAAGCACGTAGACACCGGTATGGGATTTGAAAGGCTTTGTATGGTTTTACAAGGGGTTCAGTCCAATTATGACACAGATGTATTTACGCCTATTATCAAAGAAATAGAGGTGATTAGCGGCCATTCTTACGGAAAAGATACCCCAACAGATATTGCCATTAGGGTTATTGCAGATCATATAAGGGCCGTAGCTTTTTCTATTGCAGATGGTCAATTGCCAAGTAATACAGGCGCAGGCTATGTTATTAGAAGAATACTTAGAAGGGCCATTCGTTATGGGTTTACTTTTTTAAACACCAAAGAGCCTTTTATGTTTAAACTGGTTCAGGTGCTTTCTAAAACCATGGGAGATGCATTCCCTGAATTAAATTCCCAAAAGCAATTAATTCAAAATGTAATTAAGGAAGAAGAACAATCTTTTTTAAGAACTTTAGAGCAAGGTTTGCAGTTATTAGACACGCTCATTCTTACCGCAAAAGATAAGGTTCTAGCTGGAGAGAAAGCCTTTGAATTATATGACACTTATGGTTTCCCCATTGATTTAACCGCTCTAATACTCTCAGAAAGAGGTTATGCGCTAGACCAATCAGGATTCGAAAAATCCATGCAAGTACAAAAACAGCGCTCAAGGGCGGCTTCTGAAGTATCCAAAGAAGATTGGGAAGTCTTGCTAGAAGACGACACCCAAGAGTTTATTGGTTATGACCTTTTAGAGACGCAGGTTAAAATTGCCAAGTACAGAAAAGTTACTTCAAAAAAAGAAGGAGAAATGTACCAATTGGTATTTAATCTAACTCCTTTTTATCCAGAAGGTGGAGGACAAGTTGGAGATAAAGGCTATTTAGAGGCACCCAACGGAGATGTGACTTATATTGTAGATACCAAAAAGGAAAACAATGAAATTATTCATTTTTCTAGCACACTCCCCAAAGATCCAAGGGTTTCTTTTAAAGCATCTGTAGACAAGAAACAGCGTGACAGAACGTCAAAAAACCATACAGCCACGCATTTATTGCATCAGGCTTTAAGAGCCATACTTGGCACTCATGTGGCCCAAAAAGGTTCTGCGGTTCACTCCAAGTACCTGCGTTTTGATTTCTCTCACTTTTCAAAAGTAACTTCAGAACAACTTAAAGAGATAGAAGACTATGTAAACGCTAGAATAGACGGACACATCCCTTTAGAGGAGCATAGAAATAGACCTTTGGTTCAGGCTCAAGCAGATGGTGCTATGGCCTTATTTGGAGAAAAGTACGGAGATACGGTAAGAAGTATCCGTTTTGGCCATTCTATTGAACTCTGTGGTGGAACTCATGTGAAGAATACAGGCGACATTTGGCAGTTTAAAATTACGGGGGAATCTGCTGTGGCCTCTGGAATCAGAAGGATCGAAGCCATTACTTCAGATGCGGTTAAAGATTATTATTTAAAAACAGATCAGACCTTACAGCAGGTCCTGAACCAATTGCAAATAAATACTGACCCAGTAACGGCTATTACAAAACTTCAGGAGGAATTTGCACAGTTAAAAACTACCCTAACAGCGCTTCAAAAAGAAAAAGCGGGTGATGTAGGAAAATCATTAGCGGCATCCTTTGAAGAAATTAACGGGGTGCGTTTCTTGGCAGCAGAAGTCTCTTTAGACGCCTCAGCCATGAAAGATTTGTGTTTTGAATTGGCCGCCCAGAGTCCAAATACTTTTTTGCTTTTAGGTGCGCAATACGAGGGGAAAGCATTGTTGGCTTGTTATATCTCTAAAGAACTCTTGACCGAAAAGTCTTTAAATGCAGGGCAAGTTGTGAAAACACTTGGTCAGTATATCCAAGGTGGTGGTGGAGGGCAGCCCTTCTTTGCTACAGCAGGAGGTAAAAACCCCGAAGGAATAGCAGAAGCTATTGCACATGCCAAGGACTTTATAACCCCATAGACCCCCTTTAAATGGAGCTGCAAACTAAGGTGCCACTATCTCATTTGAATTTTCAAATAGACTACAATGCCCAAATATTGCTCCTGGGATCATGTTTCAGTGACCATATAGGTGCTTTGTTTTCAAAGCACCAATTCAATACGATAAGCAATCCCTTTGGTATTATATTTCATCCTATTCCGCTCGCTTCACTAATACAAAGAATAGTGCATAAGAATTATTTTACTGAAGACGCGTTTTTTTTTCATCAAGAGCAATGGCATTCTTATGAACTTCATTCTAGTATGGGCCGAACAAATCTCTCTGAAGCACTTAGAAATGCCAATGAAATATTGGATCTCACCCATAATTTTTTAAATAAAGCTTCCCATGTCTTTATTACTTTGGGAACTGCCTGGGGTTATAGGTTGAATAACACCATTGTCACTAATTGTCACAAGCAGTCCGCCTCGTTATTTCACAAAGAGTTGGCTTCAATTTCTTTGATTGAAAATGCCTTGGAACAAATACAAGCTGCCATGATGTATCTGAATCCCGATCTGAAGGTGGTGTATACCGTTTCTCCTGTGCGGCATTTAAAAGATGGTTTTACAGAGAATTCTATCGGTAAAGCCCATTTGTTGGCAGGTATTCATGCGCAAAAGGAAAAAGCCAAGGATTCAAAATCAGTCTCTTATTTTCCATCTTATGAAATTGTAATGGATGAACTGCGGGACTATCGTTTTTATAAAATGGATTTAATTCATCCCAATGAATTGGCCATAGCGTATATATGGGAATCTTTGGTAGCAGGTACTTTTAAAGCAGCCACCAAAATACTTTTAAAAGAAGTGGTTTCAATCCAAAATGGTTTGGACCACAGACCCTTTAATCCAACCGCTGAGGCACATAAAAAATTCCTGCAAACATTGGGTAGGCGTATGGCAAAAATTAAACGGCAATACCCCCATATGTTTCCATAATTTAAGTATATTTTTATAAGTTAAAAAGCGCTTAATCTTTGAAAATAATATTGGTGTATGACTTATTTTTTTTCAATTGATGGCGGATAAGCGGCCATGATTTCATTGACAAATTTTTGAATATTGGCCTGTTTTTTTAAAGGATCGTCCTGAGGTTCTAAAAAGCCTACGCCACTTCCTTGCCACAGCAATCTTTTGGTTTTAGCATCTATCACGTCTATAAACAAACGCCCTTTTGCTCTGGTGGTCACTTGGGTGTTTTGCATGCCCATTCCTGGCCAAAACCATGGATTCCAGCCCCATCCCCATCCTAATCCGGCATTGTTGTAAATGTCTACTTGGGCCTCTTCTTTGGTAAAAAAGTTAAGGAGTATGTCTGGCATATCACTGGCAGAAAAGCCTTTCTCTTGGAGGGTGTTTTCTAAAGATTTTAAAATCCTTCTCTTGTCTAAATCAGAAATTTTTACCTGATCTATTCCCGCTTTGTAAAAAGCGTAGGTCTTGTAGCGATCAAATGATACATTGGGATCGTAATCTGTAATGACCTTTATGCTGGAGCAACTATGGAGAAACATCATTAAGGTGAATAGCGGTAATGCGAATAATAGTTTTTGTCTCATCATAAATCCAGTTTTAAAAAGATTAAAAATTTAATATATCACCCTAAAATCAAAAAGCATGCCATTCTTTTCCATTATTCTTCTGGTGAAATACAATTGAACGGTATTAGCGCAGCGCAACAGGACTACTTTGAGAATGCAGTGCTATTGCTTGTTTGTTTTTGGGTCATAACCATAGGGGCAATGCCTACAACCACTCTCACAGCAATACCCTCTTTTTAGGTGGTATTGGGCAGTAAACACCCTATAACCACTGGGGTCGTAATAAAAATCACCTTCTTCTACAGGAATGTATTTTTTCATCATTAGTTCGGCAATTGAGATTTAGGGTATAAAAGCTATTTTGTGAATGTTAAAAATACGAATTTTGCGTTCAATTCTCTAATTAGTCCTTTGATAAACGAAATAGCTACATACACCGAAATAGACCTGCCTTTGCTTAGTGAGAAAGGCATTCAACTCGCTTTTAAGCGAGAGGAGTTGTTGTTTCCGGGTATTTCTGGCAATAAATACCGAAAGTTAAAATACAATATTCAGGCGGCTAAAGCGGCAAAGCAGCATACGCTGCTCACCTTCGGTGGTGCTTTTTCAAACCACATTGCCGCGGTAGCCTATGCAGGAAAAATCCATGGTTTTAAGACCATTGGGATAATTCGTGGAGAAGAATTGGCAGGACAACCCTTGAATCCTACCCTTGAGAGAGCGAAATTACATGGAATGTCTTTTCACTTTGTGTCTAGGGAGGTGTATAGAGAAAAGCATCGGCCACAATTTGTGGCCAAACTACAAGAGACTTTTGGTCATTTTTATCTCATTCCAGAGGGAGGTACCAACGCACTAGCGGTCAAGGGATGTGCAGAAATACTCCATGAGTTGGACGCTAAATACACGCACATTTCTGTGGCTGTTGGTACTGGAGGTACGCTGTCTGGTTTGGCAGAGGCTGCATTTGAACACCAAGAAATTCTTGGATTTCCAGCCCTAAAAGGCGCTTTTTTGCAAAAAGATATTTGTAATTTTACACAGCAGAATAATTGGACCCTTTTTGAATTGTATCATTTTGGGGGTTATGCAAAGCTCAGCCCTCAGCTAGTAAATTTTGCCAATCAATTTAGGCGAGATACAGGGGTTGTTTTGGATCCCATTTACACTGCTAAAATGGTTTTTGGCACCTTGGACCTAATTGCTAAAGATTATTTTGTCTCTGGAGACCATATTTTAATGATTCATACAGGGGGTTTACAAGCCATTGAAGGCATGAATAAAAAATTGCGAAAGCAAGATATAGAATGGTTGCTATGAGATTGAAATCTTTTTTATGGGTGGTTTCTTTTGCGTTATTGCTCAATAGCTGTATCGCAAAAAAGAAGCGCAGCTATGCCCAGGCAAAAAAGGACTACGAAAAATCAAGTGCTCAAGGGTCAAAACCAAACGCACTACCGGATGAAAACACAGCCGGATTTACCACCTATACCTTTAATTCTGCAGAAGAGTATATACGTACATTCGCTCCCATTGCCTTAGAGGAAATGGAGGCCTATGGTATTCCTGCCAGCATTACCTTAGCCCAAGGATTGTTAGAAAGTGGTGCTGGGAGCAGTAATTTGGTTCGAAAGTCTAACAACCACTTTGGGATAAAGTGTCACACCAAATGGCGGGGCCCTTCCACCACCCATGACGACGACGAAAAGGGGGAGTGTTTTAGGAAGTACCTACACCCCAGAGAGTCCTACAGAGACCACAGTCTTTTTTTAGCCAATGGCAGCAGATATGCGTTTTTGTTTGACTACCGAACCACCGATTATAAAGCCTGGGCTAGGGGATTGAAAAAAGCCGGCTATGCCACAGATCCAAAATACCCCGCCAAGCTCATTGCCCAGATTCAAAAATATAATTTAGACCAATACGACCACCCCAGAAAGGCACAAAGAATTATTAAAGAAAATAATGAAAACCCAATCAGTAGTTATGTGTCTGACCGTATTCACCAGGTTCAAAAAGGAGATACTCTTTTTGGAATTTCCAAAAAATACGGTCTTAGTGTAGACACACTCAAGAATATTAACGGGCTTAAGAGCAATGACATTCAGGTGGGTACCTCACTTAAAATAAGTATAAAATAGATGAATTATCAGAGAAGTAGCGCCCTTTTTGAAGCGGCACAGAAAGTAATACCAGGAGGCGTGAACTCTCCAGTAAGGGCTTTTAAAGCAGTTGGAGGGACACCTATTTTTGTTGAACGTGCCAAAGGGGCTTACCTATACGACGTAGACGGGAATAGGTATGTAGATTTTATTGCCTCATGGGGGCCACTTATTTTAGGACACGCTTACGAGCCTGTTTTAAAAGCCGTGACAGAAAAAGCTGCTTTGGGCACTTCTTTTGGAATGCCTACCGCTATTGAAACAGAATTGGCCTCACTCGCGGTTAGTATGGTGCCTGGAATAGATAAAATTAGGTTTGTCAATTCAGGCACAGAAGCCTGTATGAGCGCCATTCGTTTGGCCAGGGGGTTCACAAAAAAAGACAAGATTATAAAATTTAAGGGTTGTTACCACGGACATTCAGACGCCTTCTTAATTCAGGCAGGTAGTGGTGCGGTAACTTTTGGTGCACCGAGTAGTCCTGGTGTGACAAAAGGAACGGCAAAAGACACCCTTCTGGCAGATTATAACGATTTGGAAGGGGTGCAACAATTGGTGCAAGAACACAAGAATGACATTGCTGCAATTATTATTGAGCCAGTAGCCGGTAATATGGGCTGTATTCCACCAGAAGCTAGTTTTATTCAAGGCCTAAAAAGACTTTGTAGTCATGAGGGCATATTGCTTGTTTTTGATGAGGTTATGACTGGTTTTAGACTGGCAGCAGGTGGGGCCCAAGAGGTTTTGGATATTTCCGCAGATATTGTTTGTTTTGGAAAAGTAATTGGTGGTGGTTTGCCGGTAGGTGCTTTTGCAGCTAGGGCAGAAATAATGAATTATTTGGCACCAGACGGACCGGTGTATCAGGCAGGAACGTTATCCGGAAATCCGCTGGCTATGAGTGCAGGTTTGGCTATGTTACAAGCGCTCTCAAAAGATAAAGCAGTATTTAAACGCTTGGCAGAAAAAACAGCCTATTTACATAAAGGAATAGAAGGCGTGCTACTCAAGCACGGTATCTCTCATACGATCAATAGGCTAGGTTCTATGATTTCTGTTCACTTTTGTCAGGACGCTGTGACAGATTTTATGACTGCAGCTGCGGGAGACAATGAAACTTTTAAAAAATACTTTCACGGTATGTTGGCACAAGGGGTTTATTTGCCCCCCTCTGCTTATGAGAGTTATTTTTTAAATGACGCCTTGAGTTATGAAGATTTGGATTTCACCATTGCTGCATTGGAAAAAGTGGCACCAGATTTACTGTAATGCTTTTGGCTTATGTGAAGTAAAAAAAAAGGGAGGCTGAAAGCCTCCCTTTTTTAAAAATTGGTTTGATTGGATTATTTAGGATCCAAAATGTCATTGATTCTAGCAATGGCATCTTGAATATGGTATCTAGACATGGTATTAGCCGCGTTGGCCAATCCATTTCTCAATTGTGCTCTAAGGGTCACTAATTCGCCTCTTACTACTGAACGAATGTCTGATTGAGACGTATTCACTGCAGTAGATTTCTGATACCCACCATAGCTCGGTAATTTTCTCTGACTGTCTGCAGTCATTAAATAGGCCAAACGGTCAATGTGTCCTTTTTGTAGGTTTCTTCTATAAGTGTCTATAGCGCCACCGTTGTAAATCTCAGACCAGATCCCTCTTCTGAGTTCAGACATCATTTGGGTTAAAGAATAGGCCTTAGACCCCATGGCTGTTTCATGTTCAATGAGTCTGGCCATTTTACCTAGACTAAGTACATTGTTTAACGTTCTTACTTGAACACCACGAACACGGTCTACCGTTCCTGAGTACTCAATTTTGTTAAAGATGTTTTGGTCTAGCATCCACTCAGGTGTTTGAAACAATTCACGTTGTAAAAACTTCATAGCGTCCCGCTGATGCCCCTTAGCTACTGGTGTATAAACAGCCCCTTCTTGCTCATAAGTTTTGTGGTTTTCGTACACCCCACCAATATTGTTAGACACATGGCCCATATAGCGATTAAACTGAGACAGTACTTGACCGTAAAGGGTTTCTAAGTCATCGTAATTTTTACCGTCCTCTGCAGTCCACTCAATTAATTTAGGCACAATTCTCTGTAGGTTTTTGATTCCGTACATACTCGCTTTCATAGCGTTGTCTCCTAAATCTTCTGTCTGAGAACTTGGATCTACCACGTCGCCTCCTTGTTGGCTTCCAAAATGGTATAATGGGTCTCCATCATGGGCCATAATCCAGCTGTCTAGTACTGGTTTTTCTGCTTCAGCACTTTTATCTAAGATGGGTCTATAACCCCATTCAATAGCGTATTTATCATAAACACCAATATTTGGCATAAGGGCTACCCCTTTGTCTTCTGGCTGAGCCACATAGTTAAAACGGGCATAGTCCATAATGGAAGGTGCTGTACCGTATTTACTGGTAAAGCTTGCAGACCTTAAAGAATCTACAGGATATGCAGCAGAACTACCCATATTGTGGGGAAGTCCTAAAGTATGGCCCACTTCGTGAGAAGAAACAAATTGTATTAAACGGCCCATTACTTCATCTTTAAAAGCCACGCCTTGTGCTTCTGGATTTATGGCCGCAGTTTGAACAAAGTACCAGTTGCGCAATAGACTCATTACATTGTGGTACCAGTTAATGTCAGATTCTAAGATCTCGCCACTTCTTGGATCACTTACATGGGGTCCGTTTGCATTGGGTATTGGGGAAGCTAAGTAACGCACTACAGAATAGCGCACGTCTTCAGGAGACCATTCTGGGTCTTCTTCTGGCGTTGGAGGATCCATAGCTATAATAGCATTTTTAAATCCTGCGGCTTCAAAAGCTACTTGCCAGTCTTCAATTCCTTGTTTAATAAAAGGCACCCATTGTTTTGGTGTGGCCCTGTCTACGTAATAAATGATTGGTTTTTTTGGTTCTACCAATTCCCCTCGGTTGAATTTCTCTAGATCTTCTTCTTTAACTTCGAGTCTCCATCTGTCTAGAAACTTCACTGTTTTACTCTCTTGAGCATCCAATCCATAATCTACCTGATCTCTTTCGAACCAACCTACGCGCTTGTCAAAATAACGTCTTTTCATGGGTTCAGCAGGAAGTAATATCATAGAGTTATTAATCTCTACAGAGATAGATCCCAAGCTTGAATTAGAAGGAGGACTGCCCGCAAAATAAGTTTTCACATGTCTGGCCTCAATATTCATTGGGTAACTTTTAATGCCTTCAATAAAGCTTCTCTCCGAATCTAATCTGGTCGCTTTATATCTTTTTTTATACCCCTCAGGCATTCCAAGTGCGTTCACATCTTTTTCAAAAAGCGGTGTTACTTCTATGACAGTACTCGTCGCAACAGAATCTTTTCTATTAGATTTTACGGCAAAGGAATACAATACCGGCTCAAAATTTGAATTGATTACAGCTTCTTTAACAGGGAGCGAATCTGCTGCAACTACTTCGTGGCTAACCACCCTTAAATGCACTTTATCTCCCTTTTTCTCCCACCTCATGACTTGGGTGTTTATTTTTCCACCCCCAAATCCAATCCCTGAAGCAGTTTTAGAAATTCTGCTCACCATGAGCATTTCTCTACCTAAAAGGCTGTCTGGTATTTCATAGAAAAATTTGTCTTTGATTTGGTGTACGTCAAAAAGCCCTTTATCTGTCTTGGCCTCTTTGGTAATGACCTTAGCATAGGGCTGTGGTGCGTCTTTATCTATTTTTGGTTTTGCCTCTGTAGGCGCTTTTGCCTTAGCTTTTTTCTTGAAAAGCTGGGCTTCACTTGTGCTGACACTTCCAATCACTAGGAGTGAAAACAACAGGTACTGAAGATTTTTTTTGATCATTAGGTGGGTTTTTTATTTTATTGCTTCTCAAATAACCGAAAAATTGTCCTAATGAAATGTTAACAAAATCATAAGATGGCGCTTTTATTTATGAGCCAACACCTTACAGCTTCTCCATTTAATTAAGTTGTTAAGGCCGTTTTTATGTTTGAAGCTAAAAGAGTAATGGAACCACATATTCAAATGATCTAATGATTTTATAGTTCGATCAATCACTAAAGCTAAAAGAGTAAAGGAATAATATATTCAAACAGCCCAATGAGGATTAGTACGGCTACTAGGTTGAGTAATATACCTGCTTTGACCATATCTTTTACTTCTATAAAACCACTGGCAAAAACAATGGCATTTGGCGGGGTAGCCATGGGCAGCATAAAAGCACAGCTGCTCGCCATTGTCACCGGGATGAGTAGGTACACCATAGGTATTCCAAGACCAATGGCTATTCCAGCGACTACAGGCGCTAATACAGCCACTAAGGCTACATTGCTCATGAGTTCTGTCATAAATAGCATTAATAAAATCAGTAAACTGGCTGTGGCAGTAATACTGAAATTACCTGCTGCAATACTTTGAGAAACCTGATCT
>Ga0208931_1000316_pt1 | contig 16712 bp, 12 predicted proteins | sample Colrivmet1555B02_FD_187668 | JGI IMG/M metagenome (GOLD analysis project Ga0208931, IMG submission 187668) | Estuarine microbial communities from the Columbia River estuary - metaG 1555B-02 (SPAdes) (version 2) | ecosystem: Environmental > Aquatic > Marine > Intertidal zone > Estuary | place... | reverse complement strand
GAGGGTGGTAGAACTGTAGGTGCTGGTCAGGTTACCGAAGTTATAGAATAATTTATAATAAATAAGGCATAAACGGGTGTAGCTCAATTGGTAGAGTAGTGGTCTCCAAAACCATTGGTTGGGAGTTCGAGTCTCTCCACCCGTGCAACATAAAAAATTAATGAGTAGGATAGTAGAAATCTGGAAAAATACCTCGGACGAGTTGGTAAACAAAGTATCTTGGCCTTCATGGGAAGAGTTAAGAAGCAGCACTGCAATTGTAATTGTTGCTTCTGTAATCTTCGCTTTAGTGCTTTGGGTAATTGACTCTGCTCTTGGTGGTGTTATGGATCTTCTTTACAGTCTTTTAAAGTAATAAATAATTTATGGAAAAGACTCAGGATGAATTTAAGTGGTACGTAGTTCGTGCTATAAGTGGACACGAAAAAAAGGTTAAAGCCATAATAGAGTCCGAGCTTACGCGTGAGAAACTTACTAAGTACGTTCCAGAAATTTTGATCCCGACTCAAAAAGTTTACGAAATAAAAAACGGTAAGAAAACTTCTAAGGAGAAAAGTTACTTCCCGGGATATATTCTAATACAAGCGCATTTAGTGGGTGAGGTTGTTCCAACGATAAGATCAGTTAATGGTGTTGTTGGATTTCTCGGTCAAGATGGTGAGCCAGTTCCGATGAGGCAATCAGAGGTGAACAGAATTTTTGGTCAGGTTGATGAGAATAACCAAGACGGTGAGAGTGCAATGAATCCATTTATTATTGGAGAATTTGTGAAGGTTACCGATGGCCCTTTCAACGGTTTTAGCGGAGTAATAGAGGAAGTAAACGAAGAAAAGAAAAAGTTAAAAGTAATGGTGAAGATATTCGGAAGAAAGACACCATTAGAACTTAATTATATACAAGTAGAAAAAGAATAATCTTATATGGCAAAGGCAATAAAGGCGTTTATTAAGTTACAAGTGAAAGGTGGGTCGGCTAATCCTGCACCTCCAATCGGTCCAGCACTAGGTGCTAAGGGTGTTAACATCATGGATTTCTGTAAACAATTTAATGGTAGAACCCAAGACAAAATGGGTAAAACATTACCAGTTGTTATTACAGTTTTCGCGGATAACTCATTTGATTTTATAATCAAAACGCCACCCGTAGCTTCACAACTACTAGAAGTTACTAAAAAAACAAGCGGTTCTGCAGAACCAAACAGAGCAAAAATTGCAAAAGTAAATTGGGATCAAGTTAAAGTTATCGCAGAAGATAAAATGTCTGATCTTAATGCTTTTACAGTAGGTTCGGCCATGAAAATGGTTGCTGGTACAGCGAGAAGCATGGGTATTACTGTAACCGGACAGTTTCCGGAAGATAATTAAAGATTATCGCATATTAAATGAGTAAAATAACCAAAAAGAGAAAAGAAGCCTTATCGAAATATGATAAGGATGCTTTGCACTCGTTGCTAGAAGCTAGTGAGGTTGTAAAGAAAATTACGAACACCAAGTTCGACTCTTCAGTCGACATGGATGTTAAGCTAGGTGTTGATCCTAGACAAGCTAATCAAATGGTAAGAGGCACTGCTAAATTACCACATGGTATTGGAAAAGATGTACGTGTTTTAGCACTTGTTACTCCAGATAAGGAGCAAGAGGCTAAAGATGCAGGTGCAGATTATGTTGGTTTAGATGATTATATCGCTAAAATTGAAAGCGGTTGGTTAGATATCGACGTGATAATTACCATGCCTGCGGTAATGGGTAAAATAGGAAAGTTAGGACGTGTATTAGGTCCTAGAAATCTTATGCCAAACCCGAAGAGTGGCACTGTAACTATGGATATTGGTAAAGCGGTTGTTGAAATTAAAGCGGGTAAGATCGACTTTAAAGTAGACAAAACAGGTATCATTCATACTTCTATAGGTAAAGTATCTTTCGATAAAGAGAAAATAGCAGAGAACGCTAAAGAACTTATAGATACGCTTAATAGACTAAAACCTAGTGCAGCAAAAGGAATTTACTTCCAAAGCATTACTATGTCTAGTACAATGGGTCCAGGTATTAAAGTAGATCCTAAAGCCCTAACTGTTTAATTCACTATTTAATAGAGACATAGAGATGAACAAAGAAGAAAAAAATATTATAATAGAAGAGTTAGCTTCAAATTTACAACAGTATCAGTATGTTTACGTAACTGATAGTTCTAAACTTACCGCTAATTCTAACAACGATTTACGAAAGTTGTTGCATAAAAATGGTGTTAAAATGCAGGTGATCAAAAACAAATTTGTTCACCAAGCCCTTAGTCGTACTGACATTGAATGGGGTGAGCTAAAAGACACCTTGGTAGGCACAACTGCACTCTTATTCGCTTCCAATCCCAAAGCCCCTGCTATCGCTATTAAAGAGTTCCGTAAAAAGAGCGATAGACCGTTACTTAAAGGTGCTTACATCGACTCTGGCATTTTCATTGGTGATGATCAACTAGGTACACTAGTAGATCTTAAAACTAAAGAAGAACTAGTTGGAGAAATTATCGGACTGTTACGTTCACCAGCTATAAACGTTATCTCTGGCCTTAAGTCAGCAGGAACTACAATAGCAGGTTTAGTTAAAACACTTGCCGAAAGAGAAAATTAATTATTACAAAAACAAAATTTTAAACAAAACAAAAAATGGCTGACATTAAAAAATTAGCAGAAGAGTTAGTTAATCTTACAGTTAAAGATGTAAACGAATTAGCAACTATTCTTAAAGATGAGTACGGAATCGAACCAGCTGCTGCACCAGTAGCAATGATGGCTGGACCTGCTGGCGGCGACGCTGGTGTTGTAGAAGAGCAATCAGAATTTACTGTTATTCTTAAGAGTGCAGGAGCTTCTAAGTTAAACGTAGTTAAAGCTGTAAAAACTTTAACTGGTTTAGGTCTTAAAGAGGCAAAAGAATTAGTAGACGCAGCTCCAAAAGAGGTTAAAGAAAATGTTTCTAAAGATGAAGCAGAAGCTTTAAAAGCAGCCTTAGAAGAAGCAGGAGCTGAAGTTGAGCTTAAGTAATAAAACTAAATAACACGTTCAAAAGACCCCTGATTTCAGAGGGTCTTTTGGCGTTTTTATAATTTTTCAATTCCATTAACATCAAACATTTACAATACCTTGTCATCAAAATATAACGAAAGAATAAATTTTGGGAAGATCGCTAAAGTGATTGATTACCCAGATTTTTTGGATGTACAGTTGAAATCGTTTCAAGAATTCTTCCAACTTCAGACTTCATCAGAAGATAGAAAATTTGAAGGTTTGTTTAAAGTTTTTAGTGAAAATTTTCCAATCACTGATACTCGTAACATCTTTGTTTTAGAATTTCTTGATTACTTTGTTGATCCTCCAAGATATACTATACAAGAGTGTATTGAGCGTGGCTTAACTTATGCCGTACCTCTTAAAGCGAAGCTTAAATTAAGCTGTAATGACGCGGAACACGAAGACTTTGAAACAGTGGTACAAGATGTATATCTTGGTACGCTGCCTTATATGTCTCCGACAGGTTCTTTCATTATAAATGGTGCTGAACGCGTAATAGTTTCTCAGCTACACCGTTCGCCAGGTGTATTCTTTGGTCAAAGTTACCATACCAACGGTACGAAGCTTTACTCTGCTAGAATTATCCCTTTTAAAGGAAGCTGGATAGAGTTTGCTACTGACGTTAATAACGTGATGTACGCTTACATCGATCGTAAAAAGAAATTCCCAGTTACTACCTTGCTTAGAGCAATCGGGTACGAGACTGATAAAGATATATTGGATTTATTTGGATTAGCTGAAGATGTAAAAGTGTCAAAAGCTGGTTTAAAGAAGGTCTTGGGTAGACGCCTAGCTGCTAGAGTTCTGCGTTCATGGATTGAAGATTTTGTGGATGAGGATACAGGAGAAGTAGTTTCTATTGAGCGTAATGAAGTAGTTATTGAACGTGATACGGTTCTTGAAGAAGATCATATTGACGAAATAATTGAGTCTGGGGTTAAGTCGATAATCTTGAGTAAAGAAAATGATGATAAAAATGATTTCCAAATCATTTTGAATACCCTGCAAAAAGATACTTCAAACTCAGGTAAAGAGGCGGTAGAACATATCTATAGACAATTACGTAACACTGATCCACCTGATGAGGAAACTGCTCGTGGTATTATAGAGCGTCTTTTCTTCTCTGATAAAAGATATGATCTTGGAGAAGTTGGTAGATATAGAATTAATAAAAAGCTTGAATTAGCAATAGATAATAATATCAGGGTTTTAACCAATGAAGATATTATCTCGATTATTCAGTATCTAATAGAGTTAGTGAACTCTAGAACAGATGTTGATGATATTGACCACTTAAGTAACAGAAGGGTTAGAACGGTTGGAGAACAACTATATAATCAATTTGGTGTTGGTTTAGCTCGTATGGCTCGTACCATAAGAGAACGTATGAATATACGCGATAATGAAGTGTTTACACCAACAGATTTAGTGAACGCCAGAACACTATCTTCTGTAATAAATTCATTCTTTGGTACAAATCAACTTTCTCAGTTTATGGATCAAACGAATCCGCTTGCTGAGGTTACACACAAGAGAAGAATGTCGGCTCTAGGTCCGGGTGGACTTTCAAGAGAACGTGCAGGATTTGAGGTAAGGGATGTTCACTACACACATTACGGACGTCTTTGTACCATTGAAACACCAGAGGGACCGAATATTGGTCTTATTTCTTCGCTTTGTGTTCATGCTAAAATTAATAATCTTGGTTTTATCGAAACACCTTATCTGAAAGTAGATAATGGACGCGTAAAAATAGAAGAAGAAGTTATATATCTTAGTGCGGAAGAGGAAGACGAGCATACTATTGCTCAAGCTAACTCTCCTATGGACGCTAACGGTAATCTAACTAACGATCTTGTCAAAGCAAGATTTGAAGGAGATTTTCCAATTGCAGATAAAGGCACTATCCATTATATGGATGTTGCACCAAATCAGATTGTATCTATTGCTGCTTCGTTAATTCCTTTCTTAGAACATGATGATGCTAACCGTGCATTGATGGGTTCGAATATGCAACGTCAGGCGGTGCCTATTATGAATCCTCATGCTCCAATAGTAGGAACAGGTTTAGAGGCTCAGGTAGCTAAAGATTCTCGTACACAATTAGTTGCAAAAGCTAATGGTGTGGTTGAATTTGTGGACGCTAATGAGATTAGAATCAAGTACGAAATGAGTGAAGATGATATTCTTTCTTCATTTATTGGAGATACTGAGACTTACAACATTACTAAATTTAGAAGAACGAATCAAAATATGACTGTAAACCTTAGACCAATTGTGGTAAAAGGCGATAAAGTTGTAGAAGGTCAAGTTTTAAGTGAAGGTTATGGTACTCAAGGGGGTGAACTTGCACTTGGTAGAAATCTTAAAGTGGCGTTCATGCCTTGGCAAGGATATAACTTTGAGGATGCTATCGTGATTTCTGAAAAGGTAGTTAAAGAAGATTATTTTACTTCAATTCATATTACAGAACATGATGTGGAAGTTAGAGATACCAAAAGAGGTATTGAAGAACTTACAAATGATATTCCTAACGTAAGTGAAGATGCTACTAAAAACTTGGACGAGAATGGTCTAATAAGAGTAGGAGCTCGTATTAAAGAAGGCGATATTCTGATAGGCAAAATTACGCCTAAAGGTGAGTCTGAGCCGTCTCCAGAGGAAAAACTACTTCGTGCGATTTTTGGTGATAAAGCAGGTGACGTAAAAGATGCTTCATTAAAAGCGACTCCATCAAAAGAGGGTGTTGTTATTGCTAAGCAACTTTTTGTACGAAGAAAGAAAGATAGAGCAAATAAAGCTGACGATAAAACGAAACTAACCAAGTTAGAAAACGATTATTTAAATGAAATAGATAAACTAAGAGCTATTTTACTTGATAAGCTTTATAAAGTAGTTAATGGAAAAACTTCTGCAGGTGTACAAAACGTATACTATGAAGATGTAATTCCTAAAGGAACAAAGTTTACGCTTAAAAACTTAGCTACCATAGATTTTACTACTGTTTCATATAATAATTGGACTTCTGATGCCGGTAAGAACGAGTTGATTGGAAGAATACTTACTAATTACAAAGCAAAATACACTGATGTATCAACTACTTATAAGCGTGAACAATTCGCTATAAGCGTTGGTGATGAATTACCAACTGGGATCTTGAAATTAGCTAAAGTTTATCTTGCTAAGAAGAGAAAACTTAAAGTTGGGGATAAAATGGCAGGAAGACACGGTAACAAAGGTATTGTTGCACGTATCGTTCCAGAAGAAGATATGCCATACCTTGAAGATGGAACACCCGTAGAAATTGTACTTAATCCATTAGGAGTACCTTCACGTATGAACTTGGGACAGATTTATGAAACTGTTCTTGGATGGGCTGGTATGGAGTTAGGATTAAATTTTGGCACGCCAATCTTTGATGGGGCTTCTGAATCAGAAATAAACGATCAAGTAACCAAAGCAGGTATACCTGTAAACGGTTCTGCACAATTATACAACGGTCTTACTGGGGAGAAATTCCACCAAAGAACAACTGTAGGAATTATGTACATGCTTAAACTAGGGCATATGGTTGACGATAAGATGCACTCGCGTTCTATTGGGCCGTATTCACTTATTACTCAGCAACCGTTGGGTGGTAAGGCTCAGTTTGGGGGTCAGCGTTTTGGTGAGATGGAGGTTTGGGCACTTGAAGCATTCGGTGCTGCCAACATATTACGTGAGATATTAACTGTAAAATCAGATGATATAGTAGGTAGAGCTAAAGCGTACGAAGCGATTGTTAAAGGAGAAAATATGCCAGAACCAGGACTTCCTGAGTCATTCAACGTATTACTTCATGAGTTAAGAGGTTTAGGTATCGAAATTACCTTTGATTAATAAAATTTAAATTAGGATAAAGTAAAATGTCAAATAAAAAAGACGTAAAAGTAAAATCTAATTTTAAGAAACTTAGAATTGGTTTATCATCTCCAGAAGTTATATTACAACGTTCTTTTGGTGAAGTAACAAAACCAGAAACAATAAACTACAGATCTTATAAGCCGGAAATGGGTGGATTATTCTGTGAAAGAATATTCGGTCCAGTAAAAGATTATGAGTGTCATTGTGGTAAATATAAGCGAATTAGATATAAAGGAATAGTTTGCGATAGATGTGGTGTAGAGGTTACTGAGAAAAAGGTACGTAGAGAACGTATGGGGCATATCGAGTTGGTGGTTCCTATTGTTCATATCTGGTATTTCAAATCTCTTCCTAACAAAATTGGTTATTTAATCGGTCTTCCTTCTAAGAAATTAGAGATGATTGTATACTACGAGCGTTATATCGTAATACAAGCTGGCCAAAAAGAAGCTGATGGGGTAAATTATCTTGACTTTCTTACCGAGGAAGAATACCTTGATATCTTGGATTCATTACCAAAGGAAAATCAGTATTTAGACGACAATGACCCGAATAAATTTATCGCTAAAATGGGTGGTGAGGCAATTTGGGATTTATTATCTCGTCTTGATTTAGATGGTTTATCTTTCAGCTTAAGACATCAAGCAGCAAATGAGACTTCTCAACAACGTAAAAATGAGGCTTTAAAAAGACTTAATGTTATTGAAGGTTTTCGTTCTTCTACATTAACCGGTGAAAATCGTCCTGAATGGATGATTTTAAAAATGCTTCCCGTAATTCCGCCAGAGCTAAGACCATTGGTGCCATTGGATGGAGGTAGATTTGCAACTTCTGATTTGAATGATCTTTACAGAAGAGTTATCATCAGAAATAATCGTTTAAAAAGACTCATGGAGATCAAAGCTCCAGAGGTTATATTAAGAAATGAGAAACGTATGCTTCAAGAGGCAGTAGACTCATTACTTGATAATACAAGAAGAGCTAATGCGGTTAAAGCAAATGGGAATAGACCCTTAAAGTCTTTGAGTGATATGCTCAAAGGAAAGCAAGGTCGTTTCCGTCAAAACTTATTAGGTAAGCGTGTTGACTATTCTGGTCGTTCGGTTATCGTAGTAGGGCCAAAACTTAAGTTACACGAATGTGGCTTGCCTAAAGGGATGGCGGCAGAGCTTTTTAAACCATTTATTATTCGAAAATTAATAGAACGTGGTATTGTAAAAACGGTAAAATCTGCAAAGAAAATTGTAGACAAGAAAGAACCAGTAATATGGGAAATATTGGAGAATATCCTTAAAGGACATCCGATTCTTCTTAACCGTGCCCCTACGCTGCACAGACTAGGTATCCAAGCATTTCAACCTAAATTAGTAGAAGGTAAAGCTATTCGTCTTCACCCATTAGTTTGTACTGGTTTTAACGCAGATTTTGATGGTGATCAAATGGCTGTGCACGTACCTTTAGGTAATGCAGCTATTTTAGAGGCTCAGATTTTAATGCTTGCTTCTCATAATATTCTTAACCCTGCTAACGGTGCTCCTATTGCGGTGCCATCACAAGACATGGTTTTGGGTCTTTATTACATGACTAAAATGAGAAGAACTACCGACACTGAAATAGTAGTTGGTCAAGGTCTTACATTCTATAGTTTTGAAGAAGTAGAAATAGCATACAATGAAGGTAAAGCTAACTTAAATGCTGTGATCAAAGTAAGAACTAAGGTTCTTGAAAATGGTGAGTTAGTCAATAGAATAATTGAAACTTCCGTAGGTCGTGTAATATTTAATTTACACGTTCCTGAAGAGATAGGATTTATCAATACACTACTGACTAAAAAATCGCTTAGAGATATTATCGGTGATATGATAAAATCTGTAGGTGTTGCGCGTACTGCTAAATTCTTAGACGCAATTAAAGAACTAGGTTTCTACTATTCATTTAGAGGTGGACTATCGTTTAACATTTCTGACGTACTTGTTCCTTCTACAAAAGAGGCATTAGTGGAGTCAGCACGTGTTGAAGTTGCTGAAATCACAAGTAATTACGAGAACGGTTTCATTACGAATAACGAACGTTATAACCAAGTAATTGATATCTGGACTAGAATTAACTCTAGAGTAGCAGATGCATTACTTCATGATATTGCAACAGATAATCAGGGATTCAATCCTATTTATATGATGCTTGATTCAGGAGCGAGGGGTTCTAAAGAGCAGATTCGTCAGCTTGGAGGTATGAGGGGTCTTATGGCTAAACCTCAAAAGAAAATAGGTGCAGGAGGAACAGGTGAAATTATCGAGAATCCAATTCTATCTAACTTTAGAGAAGGATTATCCATTCTTGAATACTTTATATCTACTCACGGTGCTCGTAAAGGTCTTGCGGATACGGCTCTTAAAACAGCAGATGCTGGTTACTTAACGAGAAGACTTCATGATGTCGCTCAAGATGTAGTAGTATCCATTGAAGATTGTGGAACACTTCGTGGTTTTGAGGTTCGTACATTGAAAGAAAACGATGAGGTAATTGACAGTTTAAGAGATAGAATAGAGGGTAGAGTCTCTCTACTTGATATTCATCACCCAGAAACTGGCGAACTTCTGATAGCGGCCAATGATGAGATTACTGATAAATTAGCGGATGTTATTGAAAATTCTGGAATAGAATCGGTTGAAATACGTTCTGTAATGACATGTGAGTCTCGCAGAGGTGTTTGTACTAAATGTTATGGAAGAAACCTTGCAACAGGTAGAACGGTACAAGAAGGTGAAGCTGTAGGTGTTATCGCTGCTCAGTCTATTGGTGAACCAGGTACTCAGCTTACACTTAGAACATTCCACGTGGGTGGTACTGCCTCCAACATTGCACAAGATTCAATGCACATCGCAAAAGCGAATGGTATCATAGAATTTGATGAGGTTAAAACGGTTCCTGGGAAAGACTCAAATGGAGATACTGTGGGCATTGTTGTAGGAAGATCTGGAGAAGCTAAAATCATTGATTCAAAAACGAAGGATGTATTATTCTTGACGAATATTCCTTATGGTTCATTCTTGTACGTTGAAGAAAAAGCAAAGATTACAAAAGGTGACAAGATTTGTTCTTGGGATCCTTACAATGCTGTAATACTTTCTGATCTTGATGGTAAGGTAGAGTTTGTTGATCTTAAAGAAGGTATTTCTTTCACTGTTGAGATGGACGAGGCTACAGGATACAAAGAAAAGGTAGTAACTGATTCTAGAGACAAAAAAGTAAATCCAGCTGTTCACATAGTTGGTAAAAGTGGTGAAGTACTGAAGGAACTCAACGTTCCAGTAGGGGCTCACCTTTCTATAGAAGATGGAGCTAAAGTATCTGCAGGTACTATTATTGCTAAAATTCCTAGAGTTGTAGGTAAAACGAGCGATATTACCGGTGGGCTTCCAAGGGTAACGGAGCTTTTCGAAGCGCGTAATCCTTCTAATCCAGCGGTAGTTTCAGAGATTGATGGTGTTGTAACCTACGGAGGTATTAAGCGTGGTAACAGAGAGGTAACTATAGAATCAAGAGAAGGAATTTCTAAGAAATATCTTATTTCTTTATCTAAGCACATTTTAGTGCAGGATGGTGATTTTGTAAGAGCAGGAACTCCTCTGTCTGACGGTTCTATTACGCCTCAAGATATTCTCTCTATTGAAGGTATTAGTGCCGTGCAAAACTATATAGTTAATGGTATTCAAGAGGTATATCGTCTTCAAGGTGTGCGTATAAATGATAAGCATATCGAAGTAATCATTAAGCAAATGATGCAAAAAGTAGCGGTTATTGAAGCTGGTGACACTAAATTCTTAGAAGGATCTGCGGTTGATAAATTAGAGTTTAAAGAGGAAAATGACGAATTATACGACAAGCGTGTAGTTATGGAGCCTGGAGATTCTAATGAAGTAAAAGCAGGTGAGATTATAAGTCTTAGAAGATTGAGAGATCTAAACTCTTCGCTAAAAAGAAAGGATATGAAAGTAATTGAGGTTAGAGATGCTTTACCAGCTACTTCTGGACCTTTATTACAAGGTATCACTAAAGCGTCATTGGGTACTTACAGCTTTATGTCAGCTGCATCATTCCAGGAGACTACTAAAGTGTTAAACGAAGCTGCAATCGCAGGTAAAGTTGACCATATGTTAGGTCTTAAAGAGAATGTAATTGTAGGACATCTTATACCAGCAGGTACAGGACTTAGAATGTACGAAAACCTAGTGGTAGGTTCTCAAGAGGAGTTTGATTTATTGAAAGCGGCTAAAGCTGAAGTAATGAGTGCTTCTACCGAAACGGTTAACTAATCTCTCATAAAGAGATTTTCAATTATACTGATGGGCTACTAGATTTCTAGTAGCCCATTTTATTTTTACCCAAATATAGTTTCTGCTTTGACGATGATAAAAGTTCGTCGTAAGCTTTGATGTTCAAACACAAATTGTTTAAAGTAAATTATGGTATTACGTAAAAAAATACCTTGTTTTGAACCATGGCAGAACCAAATAAAGGCAATCATATAGATATTGAATTAACTGAAGAAATAGCGGATGGTATATATAGTAACTTAGCTATTATATCGCACTCTAATTCTGAGTTTGTAATAGATTTTATTAGGCTTTTGCCCGGTGTACCAAAGGCTAAAGTCAAAAGCAGAATCTTGTTAAGTCCGCAGCATGCTAAAAGACTGCATCAGGCCTTGTATGAGAATATACGTAAGTTTGAGGCACAGTTTGGGGAGATAGAAATGCAAGAGAGCGCCCCACAATTCCCACCTATGAGTTTTGGCCCAACTGGGGAGGCATAATCAGAAAATTAAACATTACTAGGTAAGCGTTAGCATGGCACACCCTAGCGGAGTTATGTGGTTTTTTGTTTTAGGAAGTTTTATTTAAATATTTGCTCCAAAATCTTCTCTGTGATTAGATATGTTGGTTTCACACCTGTAGTTCCAAGTCCGCCGCTGGCTAAGGTGCTACCAGTTTCTAAAGGGTTGTCAGATGCGTAGTAAGCATAATTTACGATCACATTTGGATTTATACTCTTTCTTATTTTAGAGTGAGCTTGAATAGCTTTTTGGTAATGTGCGCCTTCCATTTCTAGGCCTGTTGCTCCCCATGTACTCTTAAGAAAATAACGTAGTAAATCTTCATTTTGCAATGATGTTCCTAACACTGATATCATAGTCCCTTCGTATACATCTAAATCTAATCCTTCAAAATCTTGTTTGTTGAGTCCGTTTTCGAATGGGTAATTATCAGCCGTTCCCTCAAATATATGAGCTGAAGGGATCATAATATCACCTTTTCCTCCTTCTAAGATTCCAGCTTTCCCCATAATAGATATGGATGTTACGTTTAGATATTTCACAATACCTTCATCGGGTTTGTAGGGTTTAAGAAGCTCATCCATGGTTTCATACGCTTGTTCTCCAAAAGCGTAGTCCATAACAATAAGTACAGGTTTTTCTGTTTCAGTGGTGGTATTTAGTCGTTGAGCCAATTCACCAGATATATATTTAGCAGTGTCAAAAATTTGAACATCGATATTAGTACCGCTAGTATCTGCAATAAAAGTCATTCCTTCTTTTTCGGCCAATTTTATCACTGTTTCTCGATACTTTGAACTGCCACTAAGTTCTTCAAATATGCCTAGTTTATCTTTATCTTTGAGCTTGCTTTTAAGTGCTACAGGTGCAAATAATGTATTTTGTACACTATGCATATTAGCGCTTATAATGTGAATAGGTCTATGAAGTAAATCGCGCTTATGTAATTCTTTTTTAATGTTGTCTGCCCACATCTCACCATGTATGTGTTGGCCTAGGCGTTCTCGAAGGACTGCACTGAATGTTACTGTGCGTTTGTTTTCTAGTAATTCTTCATTTAATGCTAATTTTCCGAGCCAAAAAATAATATGTAAAAATCGGTTAGGATTTTCAGCACTTTTAAAATTATCATAAACATCGCTGACTTCTTTGTAAGTGCGCCCCAAGATATTTGCTGTATGCATTAGCGTGACTTCCTGTTCGTCCTTTGTTAATGCTGTTTTTTGTTGTATCGCTGCTTCTAGTTTTTGCCAATCACGATTTACTGCACCTTCTTCATTTATTAAGACACTGTGCATTATCTTATGACTTTCAATAAACAGAAAGGTAAGGTGGGTTAAAATATCATAGATTTCTGATCTACCACGCGTAATCTCTATGTTCATTTGATCAGCGTCTATTCGATAGCAGTTTCTTCTCCGTTTAGGCGGAATAATCGCTTTAAAATGAGAACCCTCGTATCCTTCGTCGCTTGTTAAATTAATGTAGCGGCATTCTTCTATTCCTATGGGCAATCTGTCAATGACATAATTTAAACCGGCTAATTCTACTTTGTCCTGAGCAATGCTTCCATATATTTCTGGTCTAAGGGTTAATAGTGCTTCCCTTAAGGTAGCACCACTTACGCCCATAGGTTTATAAAATCCCCTATTAAATAAGTGACGCATGGTAACATATAGGCGTTGGATTGCACCAGTACTTTCTTGTGCTCTGCTGCGGTGATGCGGAGTATTTTTAATCATATTTATTGCGTTTATTGAGTTAAGGTTGACTTTATACTGAAAGTCAGAATATCACAAATATAGACTTATGTCTTATACACTTTTATTTTGTGTTTATACGCTTATAATCACCTGAGTTAATAAATCAGTATTTCTTTACTCTATAGAATATACCTGGCTAAAGTACCCAGTTATAGATGGAAATAAAGTGACATAAACTGCCAAGTATGACAAACACGTGGAAGATAGCGTGGTTGTATTTAATCCTATCTGGCATACTATAAAAAAAAGCACCAATTGTATAGAACAATCCACCTGCAAGAAGCCAGTATAAACCTGCTGATGCAATATTTCTGATTAATGGATTTATGGCAAAGAGTATCATCCAACCCATGAAGAGGTACACAAGCGTGCTTAGTTTTTCGTACTTTCCTGTAAACCATAGTTTTAGAATAACGCCTGCTACTGCAAATATCCATACTGCAGAAAGAAGAATGAACCCGTTGGCCCCTTTTAAGGTGATTAATGAAAACGGCGTATAGGTGCCTGCTATTAATACATAAATTGCCGCGTGATCCAATATGTTTAAGCGGTTTCGAAGTTTAGGTATAGTGCTATTATGATACAGTGTGGATGCGGCGAAGAGTAGCATCATCGAAAATCCATAAACCAATGAGCTTATAGTTTGTATATTATCGTCTGACTTTGATAGCATTAAAATGGTTCCAAAAACACTTAATACAAAACCTACAATGTGTGATATAACATTAAAACGCTCTTCGATAGGAGGGTAGGAGGTGGCTTGATACTTAGTCATCTTTTCAATGGACTTAATATTGTACGTTATCGTTATCTAACATCCATCCTAATATTTTACCGCACTTATCTTCACAAGCAGGATAGAATTGTTGATGTGTTCGCATAACATTGCCTGAACTTGTGGGAGCTCCCCACCAAAATTCAGCTATTGCCAAGGGCTTTAAACGATGTATGTGTGCGTATTGTAATAACTTAGGTGCAGCACATTCGCCAGCTCCAGCAGGTGGGTTGTCAAATAACTGGTTAGGAGTTTTAGTATGTCCCGAACTATTTAGAAATTTATAGGCATCAAAGAGCTGATTTTGCAACGCCTGAGAGTGTGCTTTCCGTTTTTCTTTTAGTTTTATATGCTCACTCATAGCTTTACAGCCGGCGAGTTCTATTTCTTTTATCTGATCATTGATTACCTTGAGTGCGCGCATACCTCGGTTAAGAAATTCATTTTCATGGAGCGAGTCAAAGACGGGAGGTACAAAGTACTGGTGGTGATTGCCATCGGCTAGTTTACCACTAAAAGCGGCCAGAAAACCTAGGTCTCCAGGTATGGTTTGAACTACCAATACGCCAAACATCTTGCCGATCGGTTTACCAGAGTAATTTTCTACCAATCCAAAGTTATGCTTCCATTCGTTTTGTAAAGTGAGGTGCTCTTGCAGTTGAGCAACCGCCCTCGTTACTAGTTCATGTGGTTTCAGGGATACAACAAACGGATCGTTAAGTTTTTCTGGTAACGCTACGTTGGTAATATCTGTGGTATATGTGATTATTTTTTGCAATGCGTACTGAGGTAAGAAGGCAATCTTCGATAAGTGTTTTGACTATATATTTAAGTTTGATTTACGATCTCAGACAGTCTGCCTTAATCCTTAATCTCCGGCCAATTAACCATCAACCCAAAACCGAAAATTAGCTTTTACGCCACTGTTTTCTTGCTGCTTTACTATGAAATGACCAAGCAACAATGCGGCTACTTTTATTTCCTTGTCCCATTTCTATGGTTTCAACGCTATGGGCTTCTACTTTTTTTAGCGCGAAGTATATGTCCTTTAAATTACCATGTTTACTCACTAAAGTACTAAACCATAAAACTTGATCTTTGTAATTAATACTTTCGGCAATCATATCTTTTAGAAAGCGCAGTTCTCCTCCTTTACACCACAATTCATTGTGTTGTCCACCAAAACTGGCGTTAGACTCCTGTGGCTTTTTACCCTTTAGATTCTTTATCTTTCGCAAATTACTTGAGATTGCATCTTCCTCACTCGCGTGGAAAGGAGGGTTACAAACTGTAAGGTCAAAAATTTCATCTTCTGCTATAATGCCATCGAAAATATATTTACTATCCGATTGAAGTCGGAGATCTATATTTAAATTATTTGACTTTGAAATAGCTTTAGCCATAGTTATAGACTTAGGCTCTATTTCAGATGCGACCCAAGACCATTTGTACTCACATGTCCCTATTATTGGGTAAATACAATTTGCTCCTGTGCCAATATCTAAGCACTTGACACTTGCTCCTTTTGGAATTATACCATTATTTTCTTTGGCAAGTAAATCTGCAGCGTAATGTATGTAATCTGCTCTGCCAGGAATGGGTGGGCAAAGGAAGCCATCAGGGATGTCCCAGTGATCTATACCGTAATCAAACTTAAGAAGGGATTGATTAAGAAGTTTAACAGCATTGGAATTAAAGAAATCTAAGGTTTCTATACCATACTTATTGATAGCTACATGATTACCAAGCTCAGGAGTTTGAGCAATTAGTTTCTTAAAATCATATCGGGTATTGTGCTTATTACGCGGATGAAGTTTAGATTTAACTTCGGCATTAGTAATAGATTCATCTGTTTTTGACATTGGGTGCAAAGGTATGCGTAAGTAGAAGAATAAGTTGGTTGACTATAAATAGTTTAGGCTGTTGCCTTAAATCTTAAAAAACTATCTCTGATACTCGATTTAGTGTACTCTTATTGCTTGATTTTTGCTAAAAATGGCTGCAAATATTTTGTAATACGAATGTAGTCAGGTTCTACTTCATACAATGTTTTATTGACTAGGCGTGAAGAAGTTAGTAATTTTTCTACGTCAAGTTTTTCAGTAGCAAAATAATTTTTAAACTCTTGTTTACTGAGTTTACCTGCCTTAAGATCTTGTTTTAAAGCAGATAGTTGTTCATTTAAAGCAGATTGCTCTTTGAGATTGCTATTAAACTTGCCTGCGTTGAATTTGTATACTTTACGGATAGACTTATATCTACTGAGGTTGTTTCCCATTTCAAATCCCATGGAGTCCGTGTAATTATTATGAAAAACGAGTAAAACACTGTCAATGTACTTTGCTCTGTAATTGAAAATAGAAATATCCA
>Ga0208931_1000312_pt1 | contig 16884 bp, 14 predicted proteins | sample Colrivmet1555B02_FD_187668 | JGI IMG/M metagenome (GOLD analysis project Ga0208931, IMG submission 187668) | Estuarine microbial communities from the Columbia River estuary - metaG 1555B-02 (SPAdes) (version 2) | ecosystem: Environmental > Aquatic > Marine > Intertidal zone > Estuary | place... | reverse complement strand
GAAGTATTTGAATCAGCTATTCCATCATTGGCTTTAAACGTAAAGCTATCTGATCCAAAGTAGTTGGCTTCAGGGGTATAGGTCGCTGTGCTGCCCGTGATGGATACTGTTCCGTGTTCTGGGGCGGTGACTACCGAGTAGGTTAATGCGTCTTGGTCTGCATCAGTGGCTGTTAACCCAATCTCCACTGAGGTATCTTCATTTGTTGTGGTAGAATCTGATTCTGTTTGTGGTAGATGATTAATTTGGATATTTCCTGAAACGAGCGCTTCACTAGCAATGTTTTCTTGATTTGCATTTGAAATAAATACATTAGAAAATACAGGGGTATAGCTACTTGAATTAAACTCTAGGGGTGTTGTCTTATTTAATTTAACTATTGAATTATCTCCCGCCGTAATAACAGAATTAGATAAGCTGAAAATCACTACTCTAAATATATTTTCTCCAACCCTAGAAGCACTTAGTGTAAATGATGATAAATTATCAAATAATGAAAAATCATCTGCGCTCAAGTTGAATTCAGCAGGCATTTGGACATCGAACTGAATAGCTGTTACTGGATCATTATTTGAAAGCTTAAATAAAACATTAAAACTTTCAGAGGGAACAGTAATAACTGTATTTTCAACTCCAATAAAGTTTGGGGAAAATAAAGTTCCTCTTAAGTTAACTATGTTCTGGCTATCTGGGTCATTGTGTCTAATTGATATATCTTCATTGAATGATGTTGGAGTAGATTTTATAACTCTTATAGTTACCTCCTCGGATTGATTTGGCTCTAAAAAAATTGGTAGAGCTTCATCAATAATAAAATAGCTTTGATCATATATTAAAGAACTTATATTTAAATCTGCACTTCCATTATTGGTAAGGGTCAAATTTTTGGTGTGTGTCGCTGTAGTTGATATCCTTCCAAAATCATAACTAGAAAAACTAGTGACCAGATTTGGCGCATTAATTGACAATGTTCCATTGTAAGAATCGGATTCAATATCCCCAAGAGTTGAATGCGTAATGATTGGGTTTTGAACTCTCAACGTGTATGAACCACTAGACACAGATGGTTTTAATTTAAATGTTAAAACTTCACCTTGAGCTCCCGTAAAATTACTGTTTGATGGAGAGTAAGAAACAATCCTTAATTTATTGTTTTCAACTATACTAGCACTAATTAAATGATCGGTTTTTCTAGAGCTTAATTCAGTAGAATTTAACACATAACTTACATTGTTTGGCAAAACCACGTCAAACTGAAAACCATTAAATGGCTCCATATTATTTATGGAAACTGGTATCGAAACTTCTGAATGTATTTCTCCAGCCCCGGCTCCAATATGAATCTCATTAACCGCATATACATTTGCTGAGATAGATGAAGACTGTATTTTTCGTAATGGGTCACTATCATTGCTTACATAATTCAGTGAAATATTTGAGTTGTATTTTGCATCAGTATTCAATCCAATACTCAAATTAGAACTTGAATTTGCATTTATTGTCAATGGTAATTCTGTAAGTATATTGAATGGGGCAATAATATTTGTTGAGGATATAATTAAAGGCTCGTTGCCGCTATTACTTATTGTTATAGATCCAGTTGCTTGATTCCCAATAGGGACTCTTCCAAAATTAAGAGACGTTGTAACTAAATTAAAATGAGCGCCTTTTACTATAATTGATGAACTAGATTTTTCAAATGCTAAACTTGAGCCATTTACTCCAGAAACGACCTCATTGGAGATATTAATATTGTAGGTACCCGGAAGAGTTTTAGACTTTAATTTCAGTTTAAATAACTCCCCTGATCCGCTATTAATGACTGATCCATTAACAGAAAATAATACAACTCTAAGCGAAGATTGATTAACCAGGCTCACTGAGATAGAAAAACCACTGGCTCGTTCTGATAGTTGGTGTCCAGACAGTAAATCAATAGCTGAGTTATTTAGAGGAATATCAAACTGTAAAGCTTTTACCCCTTCAGTATTTGTTAAATTAAACTCTAGATCAAATGCACTCAGTTCGTTAACTTCGGCGTCATTAAAACCAATTATATTTTGTCCATAAATATGAAATGCTATAAATAGAAATAAGAACTTGAAATATCTCATTACTTAATAATTATCTTAATAGTTCTTTTGTTTCTTCCTTCACTTAACGACAACAAATAAATCCCAGAATTAAGGTGTGATAAATCGAGCTCTTTATGTGAATATCCAGATGTGTTTTTAAGGTCACTTGTTTTATAAACTATATTTCCATAGATGTCGTATACATGTACGCTTATTTGATCTACTGTCTCAGGCAAATAGTAATATAAATCTAGAGGTCCATCTGTTGGGTTTGGAGCAAATGATAAAATCTTCATCGAATCCGTTTGTTCAGGAGATTTAATTATCTCTAGTGGGATATCGTAAATCTCAATGTCTATGGGCGTGCCACTTTTAGAAGCTATTACTGCTTTGGATAGATCAGAATTCAAAGAGGTTTTTGTTAATATCTTGTGCTTCCCAGGTTTTAGCTCATTTTCATTGAGTGCAAATAATAAAAGCATCTCTTCCTTATCCTGTTGGTATTTTAATGTTTCAAACCCATTGATGTCTTGATTTAATACATACTCAAATCCTTCAGCAAAGGCTAGTTGAATACCTCCTATTGATTCTTGGTTTACTAGGTATAAATCATTTTTGTCCCAGTAGAACTTAGCTTTTGAGGTAGCCTTGTTGGAATAATAGTTTATCGGACTTCCATTTACCCGAACACTGCTTGTAGAGGGATTAAGAATTAGATTGACAATACCCACGATATCTAAAACATTAATCGCTGAATCTGAATTTACATCCGTGGCATAATCTACAAATGGTGTTGGATTTGTTCCTAGGATATAATTTACTGTATTTACAACATCTAAAACGTTTACAGAAGCATCTCCATTACTGTCACCTAAACTAGCTGTGAGTAGGGATGCTGAGACTGCATTAGAGAAGTCTGTTTCTTCAAAACTAGTTCTAAGAATCTTGTACTTGTAAAAGTACTGAGTATCTCTCACTACATTATAGTCCGTATAATTGACATCTGTTACAAGGGTAGTGTTGATTTTAGCCGGCTCTGTAAAACCTCCATCTCCATCTGAGACATATCGGTATACATTATAACCGAGCACATCATCTAATAACTCGTCACTTGGTTCTTCCCAAGCGAGATCTATTTCACCTAAACCAGGCGTTGCCTCAAAACCTGTCGAAGCAGAACCCGCTGATTGTAAAAGAAAATTAAACCTGTAATCTTCAACGGGTATGTAAAAGTTATCCAAATCTCGAGCACCCTCAACACGTATACGATTTATACCATCAGCAGCTCCGATATTGATATTGTGGCTTACGGTATAGATCTTCCCATCTTCTGACCAATTACCTGCCTCAGTAATTTGTTTTTGAACATATGGTTCTCGGACACCGTAGCTTATTTTAGGCGGCATAGAAGTGTCCATTGTACGATTAAAATAAACTTTGAACTCATGTGTACCTACTCCAAGAGGGTCTATTTCGTCATATTCATCTTGGGCGTCTTTACCATTAACTAGAACTTTCCAAACATGACCATGAGGTACATCTGATGGATAAAGCATAGTTGTTGAAAAGTCTAACTGACCTATTCTATTATTATCAGAAGTATAGAAATCTGATGTTATTTCTTTTAGTTTATTAATATTTCCTGTCCCTAAATACACTTTTGACGGCATAGTAAATACTCCAATTGAATTTCTAGCTCCATAGATTGGGTGTTCGTTATTTGCTATAGGTGATCGTTCACAGTATAGATTAAGAAAGGAACTGTTTGGCGGGTCTGAATCTACATTTTCTAAATAGCCGTGACTTGAAGAAGAATGCCATATATGTCTAACTCTTACGGAGTGTAAAAGGTATCCTGACGAATTTTGATTAAATTGATCTCCATACCCATTTCCTTCATTGCCAGGTTTATATAAAGGTGCCTCTACATATGAATCAACTATGTTTATTCTTTTTCCATATGAAGAAAATAGCCTGCTATTTGTCTGAACAGAACCATCATAAATTTGTATGTCCTCTAAAATTATTTTTGGAGAATTTTGAGGAGGATTAATTGTTCCCCCTTGACTAAATTTGATAAACTTAAGGCTAGACTCTGCCAAATTGTCCCCAGAGTTAAATGATAAATCCCCCCATCTTGATTGGTTATCGGCAGGCACAAAATTTATTATACTGTCTTTAGTTCCATTTGCAATAATTCTAGATCCAGCATCAACTATGATATCGCGAGTTAGTTTTAAAGTTACGCCTGGATCAATAGTTAAAGTTGAATTGTTTGTAATTATTAAATTCTGAGTGAGTAAATATTCCTTATTGGCTTTCAAATGTAGATCAGTTGTAAGGTATCCATCAAGAATCAATGCATTAGTTATTCTTAAATCATAATTTTTTTCTGAAAGTGTTTCCCTTGTTCCATCAACATCAATCGACAATGTGAATTTAAGTCTAATTAACATCCCATGGTTCAAATTTTCATTAAGTTGAATAACTAATGGAGTTTCCTGATTTTTAAAAGTTCCATATGCGCTAATTCCTCCTACATTGATTTCGGGTGTAATTATTGTTAAATTTTCTTCTGGAGATTCGTATGATATACCAACATAAAAATCGTTTGTAGGACCCCAATAATTCTTAATGGTTGGAATAAGATTAATTCTTTCTCCAGGTTCAAAAAAACCATTGTTGTTTTGCCCTTCAATATTATCGTTTTGTTCAACCTGAAGCACCCTAAGTATTGGTGTTGGAACCGCTTCAATAGCGGCTTTTATGTCGATTCCGATTTCGTCCTCCGAAGTATTAATTAGGCTTCCAAAAATTAACTCTATAGAGTCATCAGGCTTTGTTTCTTTATATAATGCCAGGGCTCCAGCAACTAGTGGTGTCGCCATTGAAGTTCCGGTAAGCGTTCTATATCCTCCATTAGGAACCGTACTTATAATGGCAAATCCAGCTGCTTGTAATTCGTAGTTTAAATAATTGCTGTATTCTGAAAATATAGGTCTGTCTTGGTCATAATTGCCATATAGTCCATTGACATCCTCTACCCCTAATACATAGGTATATGCACCAGGATAATGGGGAGCCGACGGTTTACCATCAGGACATTCACCAGGGCCAATACAGATTTTATTGTTTCCAGCTGCGCCCACTAGAATAGATGAAGCGTAAGCTGTCTCAAGTGCTGCTTTCAAGGTTTGTGACTCAGCATAAGAGCCGAAAGACATGTTCTGTATTGTGGCGCCATTATCTGTAGCATAGATCACGCCTTGAGCAATTGTTGTTGCGTTTCCAGTTCCATTTGATTGAAATACCTTGATAGCCATAAGCTTCACATTCCATGCCGCTCCAGCAATACCTATTCCATTTCCCCCTACAGCTCCAACTATACCTGCTACGTGTGTTCCGTGCATGTTGTCATCAAATGGTGTGTTGTCATTGTTTATAAAATCCCACCCTCTTATATCATCAACAAATCCATTGCCATCATCATCATATCCAGCAACGCCATTAAGCTCCGCTTGATTGATCCAAATATTTGCTTCTAAATCCGGGTGTGTGTAATCAACTCCTGTGTCCAGGATGGCAACAATTTGGGACCCATCTCCTGTAGTGTATTCGTTCCAAACATCATCAATATTGGCTTGCGTGATGTTCGATTGTTGGGAATACAGCGGGTCATTTGGCGTTGTGGATGTTGTAGTTGATGAAAGAGGTAGATCTTTGTTGTAAATTATATCAGAATCAACCGTAAAGTCGTTTACACTGAAAATATAGTTCGGTTCAGCGTACTCAACATTAGGGTTGGCTTTGAGTTGATCCACAAGTTCAATTATGTTCTCACCTTTGTCTTTTAATTTTAAAATGAAGATGTTGTTGAGTGAATAATCATAATCTGGTCCTTGATAAATTTGATTTGATTTTTTACTAACTAACCTTTTTGTTCTAGCATCTTCTTTTAGCGCTAGGCTACGCTGAACTGCTTCCTCTGAAAAAAGAGCCTCGTATTTGTCAATTTTTGAACCAAGATTAAGAAGAAGCCCTATGTCTTTAGAAACAGAGGTGTGAGATATTCCCTTGGAAGTTGATTTATATTTAATACCCGCATCCACATCGTCCCTAAGCTTTACAATTAATTCACCTGGAGCGTAATTAAATTGATCATTACGCGGATCTCGTACTTGAGAAAAGAGAGTAAAGGGTATCAATAAAAATAAAATTATTTTCATAAGAGAATGATTTACAACCACCAGCAAATTAGTTAATGTTCATCATATAAAAAACACTATTAATACATTGGTAGTAATTAATTGCATGCAAAAAAAACACCTCAACTGATTCGATTATGAATTAGTGCTTACAGAAAATTAAAAGGTTATATAGTGCGTTTTACGTTAACAGCGCTAAATGAAAAACGATTATTTCAAACCCATGGGGTCGGATAGACATGAAAAGGGTGGAAAGTTTTTGGGTTTATTTTTCCTAACAGTAAAAACTATTCAGTAACAAATGTCTAATGAGATAGCTTAATTAAGTTGACAAGCTTGAGCTAATAAAAATTTATCGTTTAAATAGAAATATTAATATTTGTTCAACGAGCATCTTTATCGTTATTGTTTAGTTGTCAGTACGTTTTTGTCTTTCGAGTGAATATTTAATACTCCAATCATCATTTGAGGCAATGGTAGTTTTGTCTACTTGAATAATTTTGGGTAGGCTCAACAAGAAATCGTTATACACCACAGAAGATGGCGCCCCAATTTGAAAGTCGTTCTTAAAGTCAAATACTTCATACATTTTTTGGAGCCAGATGTCAAATAATTCTATGGTATTAAAAGTAGCTAGGACCTTAAGATGACTATGTTGTGTGACATAAATTAGTCTCTTGTCTTCAAAATTAACGTAGTGCTTTAAAATACTAGGATCTGTTTGACCAAGTAAAGCTCTCTCAATTGACGAATCTATCCCTATGGCTGAACATGTTGTTGCAAATGTTTTTCTGGCGCTTTCGAAGCTATACATCCCCAGTTTTTTTAGATGTTTATTGAGGTTGTTCCATATAGCATCATCTAGCTGAATATCAGTCTTAGGGTCATGTTTGAATATCTTTATTCCATCATATCCTTTACGTTTAATCAAGTCGTCATAGCTTAGTTTAAGCTCATCAGTACTTAAATAAGACACTTCTGGATGAGTTTGAGCAACTAACATCCGTAGGATTGTGATTAGCCCTCCAATAGGAGGCAGGCTTAGCCAAATTCTCATATTGTTGCTTGTTTTGTGTCTTTTGTGATCTAGGAAGTGTGGATTTCCCTTTATGGCCCTTGTACTGTTAACGTTTTTCTTTTCATAGTCAATCTTTAATAGATAGTCATAGTTCAAGTCCTTCGCTGATAATGAAGTAATATCCTTTCCATATAGTCCTCTCATACAAAACATAAGTAACCAGAAACCAACTGCCTCAAAATCCCTTAGGGTATATGCTTTTGACCTTAAAGTTTGATCCTTTAGCTTAATATTTTGTATCGCTTCAACAATGTCTTTTGGAAGATGTGTCTTGAGTATTTTATCATGTCTTCTGGTTTTCACCATGAGACTATTAGGAAATTCAAAGTCTAGATAAATAACCTTCTTTCTTTTCGCATAATTGAATAAAGCCCTAATATGTCCTAGGTAATTATTGATTGTCTCTGGCTGTTTACCTTCCTTTAAAAGTTGAACAGTCATTTTTTCTAGGGTGTTAAAACTAAGATGCTTGAAGGATGGATCTTTTAGGTTGTTGTAGTGTCCAAATCTGTTCACAGCATTCATGGTGTTTTTATTCCATTGAGCTGACTTAGAATTCTTGACAGAATCAATGAACCCAAGCATTGAATCAATTGATCCAGAGCCCTCAAGCATCATAATAGCATCATTAAACGATATGTTTTTAAGCTCATACAAGGGTTTGATTTTCTTTATTTTATTGTGGAAAGAGGAGACAACTTCATTGATTACCTCAGAATTTGGATGTTTTGATGTTACCATCTGGTTCTTTTTATCCCAGTATCTTTTATCAATGGATACTCCAGAGATACCAATCATCTTTTCTTGATCACGGTCCCTTACTCGAATCATTAGAGATTGAGTGCCATCTTTCTTCTTGTGGTTATGAAACTTAAAATTGATCGTCATATTATTGTTCCCTTTTTTGTTCCCAAATTAGTTCAAAACGTCTGAAAACGCTATATTTTGCAAACACATGTAAAATAAAGTATTTTATTAAGTAAATACAACATTTATTGATGATTTAGGACATAACTTTCTCACAAACTTATGACTGTTAATCAGAGGGTCCTTGGTTCGAGCCCAAGAGGGGGAGCAAACAGAAAAGTCATCAGAAATGGTGACTTTTTTCGTTTAAAATACATCCTTATTTCCTCTATTCATTGATTTTTGTGGTTCGAGGTCAGTAGAGGGTTTTGTAAAAATTCTCGTTGTTTGACAGGGAGCTATAGGAGCTTCGTTTTTCTACGTAAACGCTTCGTAATTAGTCAAAAATAGCCCGCCTTTTCCTCGTCTGTTTGTATATTTGATAAGATAATTTTATCATAAATGCAGATACAAAATAGTACAATTGACGATTTGGAATTCATATTTGATTTATACAGGTCTGCTACAGCATATCAAAAAGAAAGATTCATTAGTCATTGGCCGGAGTTTGATAGAGATATGGTTATAAATGAAATTGCTGAAAAAAGACAATGGAAATTAATAATTGAAGGAGAAATAGTTTGTATTTGGGCGACTACTTTTTCTGACCCATTAATTTGGCTCGATAAAGACGCAGACCCATCTGTCTATATCCATAGAATATCAACAAATCCTAAATGTCGCGGCAAGGCCTATGTAAAGCAAATTGTAGCATGGTCCAAATTATATGCAATTCAAAACAACAAAAAGTTTATTCGTTTGGATACAGTAGGCGAGAATCAGAAATTGATACAACATTATACTAGTTTTGGGTTCAATTTCTTAGGCCTTTCACAATTAACGAATACAGCGGATTTACCAAAGCACTACCATAACGCAACGGTAAGTTTGTTTGAGTTAAGTGTCTAACTATCCATTTTTTTACAAGCTATATGTAATTTTGACCTCGAAAAACCAAAATGTCGTTCAAATGAAAGGCAAGTTTAACCAATGAAAACGGCTGCAACATTGCACCTATTAAGGGAGCGTTGGGTAAAAGAGGTCAGAAATGACCTCTTTTTTTTGTTTTTATCCGTTCCAGTTTCGTTTAAACAAGGATTTTTATCAGCTGCATCTTTTTTAAAACTTACTACAGGAAAAATGTACCTAGATGCAGTTGTTATTTTTAAATAATTGGTTTTCAATCCAATAAAGTGATTTAAGGATTGGAGGGGGATTTTCCCTTTTCGTCATTTTACGATTGGATAAAACTCTAAACGAGTTGAATTCCCCATTTCTTTTTAGTTAAGTTAAGAATTGTTACCACCGACATCAATCATTGCTTTGTAGCTGCATCTTTCGTCTGTTAAGGGGGCTCGCTTTTTAGAAAGTATAGGTTAAAAGTCAATAAACATTAGTCGCCAACTCTTTGAACTCGAAAACCTACATTTGTACTTTTAACAAATTTTGGGGCACCTATTGCATCTTTCAAGTGGACCCAGGGTGCGGGTAATGGGTCATCGTTACCTAACTGAAGGAATTGATTAAACAGACCTTTGTCACCCATAACTTCCTCGCAAGTCATGCCAAAAACATTGATCTGATATTTACCTTTTGGAAATTGTATCCCTACTATCACTTCGTCAGTCAAAACTTGAACAAACCCACAGGCTGGAGTTTGAGGCCCTCCAGTTTGACTTAAAAGTAAATCTGAATTTTGAGTCTCTTCATCTAAAATGCAGCTTGACAAGCTAAAAAAGAGTACTCCTGTTATGAATAATGATTTTATTAATTTGTTCAAGATTATAGTGTTTTTGTGTTTTAATATTTTTTTAAAAACTTTAGTAATTTAGTTCTACTTAATTCTAATCAGGGAAGATTTTAAATGTACTAGAAAAGGCCAATCGCTTTGATAAGCTGACGTCAATCATAAACTCTTTCTACACGAAAACCGACACCTGGACCTTTAATAAACTTAGGTGCCCCCACCGCTTCCTTCAAGTATCGCCATGGCATGGGTAACTGGTCATTATCCTGGAGTTGTAGGAACTGGCTAAAGAGGCCAGAGTCTCCCATCACTTCTTCACATGGAATGCCAATAACATTGATTTTATAGGTACCCTTCGGAAACTGTATACCAGCAATCATTTCATTAGACATAACTTCAACAATCCCACAAGGAGGAGTTTTTGGCCCTTGCCCACTTGAGGGAAATGCAATGAAACACAGGAGAGCAATTTGCAATAAAATTTTCTTCATGATAGGTTCTTTCAAGTTATTGACCTTTTTGTACTTAGACTACTTTAAAGTAAAAAGTTTAATACTTTGGTGATTTTTTTAATTAAAATAGAATGGGTCAAACTAATGATTTCCAGCTGCAGCTTCTGTCATTAGGGGGAGCCATCTTAGACAAGCCATCGAAAATCGATGGCTTTTTCTTTTTCCACAAGGCGTTAAAGCAGTTGCAACTTACAATAAATTAGAGCGAGAGCTTAAAATGAAAAGTGCATTACACTTTAATAGCTTTTTTTAATCTGGCTCAAAATTCGATTAATTATTGTTTATTGCAATTAAATTTATGATATTACAATCACAACAAACCTTAAATAATTACATTATGAAAAATCTAATTCTGTTCCTTTTATTTTCAGGATCACTCATTGCTCAACAGAGTGAAGTAGTGTATGAAAATATAATTATCACTCCCCTAAAATCGAGTGAAAACTTATTAATTCAAGGAATTAAAAAGCATAATCAGAAATACCATAGTAAGGGTGAAACTACGGCATCACTTTACTCAGTATTGGTTGGCAAACACTCTGGAAAATATGTTTGGCTAAATGGGCCAATGAAAATGGCCGATTATGACAATATGCCCGATGCAGCACACATGGAAGATTGGCAGAAAAATGTTAGAAATAATGCCACTGATGAGTCAGTTAAGATTGCTAAATTAAATTGGGATGCCAGTTATAGTCCACCTTCATGGGGAAGTCCAAAATACATTCTTTGGAGAACTTTCAAAATCAAACAAGACAATGATAGTTACCAAAAAGTATTAGAAGCCATTACAAAAATCGGAAAGGTATTGAATACAATTAACGCCCCTAACCCTCGAAGAGTATATGAAAGTGTTTTCAGAAGTGAAGATAGAGAAGATATAACCCTCGTTTACCCTTTTAAAACTTTTACAAGATTCAGCGAATCAAATGGGCTTCCGGAAGGATTTGAAGTAGAATATGACAGAATCAATGGGCCTGGAGCATTCAGAAAAGATGTTGGAGATGTATTATCACTCCACACTAATGGATGGCATGATGAAGTTTTAATGCTTGTTGAATAAAACTAAGCCCTCCGAATTGGAGGATATTCTCTCATAGCTAAACATAAAATGAAAAAAATGAAAAAATCACTTCAAATACTAATAGCAGTTATATTCACTTTTAGCTGTTCACAAAAAAAACAAAATAACGAACCTGACTCAAAACCAAGTGCAGAAACTTTAATGGAAGAATCAATGCAAAGGTTTAAAAATGCGTGGAATGAAGGAAATGCAGTGGAAATATCAAAAGAATTTACTGCAGATGCTATTAGAATTATTTCCAATCCTATGAGCCCAATCGAAGGACAAGAATCAATTTTAAAAGCATTTGACAATACCTTTTCAGAGGGAAGCGAATTAGAAAACAGCCATATTGAAGTTACCGTAACTGAAGCGCGTTCCGTATCAGAAGATATTTATCTTGGGGCAGGAAGTTTTACGATTTTGAATCAAGAAAATGTGATTCTTGAAAAAGGCAAATGGGGGAATGTTTTTAAATTGGATAATGGGCAAATTAAATTTTTAATGGAATCTGCGCACAGAGAACCTAAAACAATTGAAAATTCAGAGACAGAAACTACACTAGAAAATTCTATAACCTCTGAAGAACCCCATTTTGATAAAATCGTACTCTCCATTGAAAATTACATTAGTAACTACAATAGTAACAATAGTGAAGGAATATCAATGTTATTTACAGAAGATGGGATTCAAAATGTAAATTCAAAGGAAGGAATTGTAATGGGTCGCCAACAGATAAAACAAACAGAAAATTATTCTGATGGAGGTGAACTAAATGCAAATATTTTAGGGTATCGGTATTTGGAAAATGATTTAGCAATTGCATATGGAAAATGGACTGCTAAAGGTAAAGACAGTTCAGTTAGGACAGGTCAATGGGGAAATCTCTTCAAAATAGAAGGAGATAAAGCCCTTTTACTAATGGAATCTGCAGGTCTAATTCAATAGATTTAAAATATCAAATTGACACAAAGTTCAACCCATTAATTTATTGATAGTGATATGCTCAATAATTGAAATACAGCTGCAACTTTGAAAAATAGGGGGAGCCATCATAGAAAAGTCATCGAAAATCGATGGCTTTTACTTTTTCTACAAGACTTTAAAGCGGTTGCATTTAGTGAATAAAAAATATAAACCGACTGATTGTAAACTTCTTAGCTATTCTCTATAATATTAATTAAATGCTGACTTAATGGTTGAGGCTCTGCATAGACATACTTCTCATACCACAAAGCTAATTCGGCTAATACAGGTAATAAACCTTTACCCATTTCGGTTAAAGAATAGTATTTAATGTTCTTTCTGTCCTTATCTTTTCTTACCTCGACAATACCATACTCTTTAAGTGTTTTTAAACGAGCAATTAAAACATTCGAAGCGATATTTTCTGGAGAGGATAAAAAATCAGAATAGGTGTTTTTACCCATTAATAAATCACGAACAATAAGAAGAGACCACTTGTCTCCAACTAATTCCAAGGAAGAACTTAGTGGACAACATGACCTAAAATCTGTTTTATTCATGAGCAGTTTAATTTGCCACAAAAATACACATAAATAACCATTTGATACAGAAATGTTACTCCATTGGTCTCATCCACTGAACTATGCGAACTACCTTCTCGTTCTCAACATGAATTCTCTCAAAATAATGTCCAGAAGAAGTACTACCATCTTTGTGTGTAATTACTTGAGTGTAATTAATCCCAACTACTGTATAGTTCTCTGAGCCTTCAACAGATAAAGGAGTTATATTATAGACTGTTCTGTCAATAGATTTAAATGTTGACTGTATTTGATCAATGAACTCAGTATTTGAAGCATCAACATCAATTATCCCTGCCATTTCGCCAGGATGGAATTTTACAACATCTGCAGATAGCTCAACCATTCTCTGAGAATTTAAGTTTGTATACGCATCGAAAAGTTCCATTGCAATTTCAAGGTCTTTTTCTGAACCAATTACCGCCTTTTTACTTGTTCCATCGGCATTAAAAACACCATCATTTAAGTGCCATATACCTCCTGATTTTTGAACATTTACATTTTGATCTTTACAACCAGTAAAAATTGCCATTAAAAATAAAAGTGATAAAATTTGTCTCATAATAAAATTGTTTCTTGTAATTTACAATAATATAAACAATTTAACTCAATAAATTATGAAAAAATTACTGTTTGTTTTATCCCTGCTGTGGTTTAATTTATCTGCTGCACAAGTCGTAACACTTATGTATGTAGAGGTTTCAAATGAGAATCAGCAACGCTTTGAAAGGCTCGAAAAGGACTATTGGTCTCAAATTGCTAAAAAAGCGATTGATGAAGGTAAAATGACTTCTTGGATTATGCTCAAAGAGGTATCTGTTCCTGGCGTTCATCGGTACCTATTCGCCAACTATTTTGAAAATCTTACTCAGCTTACGCAAAGCGCTTCTATATGGAACCCTGAGGTAATAGGAATGAATTTATCCGATATCGAGACTAATTCAATCAAAACAATCTCAGATGTCGAATACTATAAAGCTGAAGTAGCGTTAGGTGAATCAGCCAAGTATGCAATTATCAATTACTTCACTCCCATCAACCTTGAAGGATTCGTTACAGAAGAACTTCAATTATGGAAGCCATGGTTTGAAAGTAACATGAAAAACAAAAGTTTTAAGCAGAAAAATTGGGCTGTTGGAACCAAGATATATCCGAGTGGTAATCATTCTGGAAGTTCTGCTATTACAAGAGACGGATTCGATAATTTGTCTGATGCAATGGAAGCCTTAAGCTACCAACCGATGAGCAATAGTATCTACAACTCAATTATACAGAAATCAAAAATGAATGAATATGTTCCCAATGGATTCGATAAAAGGGTAATCTATGAACTCATTAATAGAGTAGATTAAAAAAACTATTATTCAGTTCACAAGATGAAATTACACATTGGCTTCAGGAAAATTCCTGAAGCCATTTATGTACAACGTTCAATAAATCTTATTATGAAAAAGTATGTATTAATATTAATAAGCATATTTTTCTCTTCGTGTACTCAAGATCAATTTAAAAGCGAGAGGGAGAAAAAAATAGATACCGCTAAAGAGATTGTTATGAAGTTCTTCATTGCTCAAAGTGAAGGAGATATTAAAACTATGCAATCAATGGTGTCTGAAGATTTTCAATATACTTTAAACGGACAATTAGACATATCGAAGACCTATTATGGTTGGGATGAGTTTTTACGGTTCATGGGAGAGTTTGGAAATCTATTAAAAGGATCTGTTGGTGTAGAGTTCTTAGAAATTATTCCCAGTGAAAATTCAGCTATAATTTTGGCTAAAGGAAAAATGGAAGGTGTGGCTGGTAAATATGAAAATGAATATGCCTTGAAATATACTCTGAATAAAGATGGCAGAATTACTACTGTTAAAGAGTATTTAAGCGACCTCCTTTTGGCACAAAAATTATATGGTCAAGACTTATGTGGTGAAAAGAATTAAGTGGTACTTGATAATTAAAACAAAATATACTTCTTGTTGCAAATGTTAGCGATGTAGATGCTTTTAAAAAACTCTCATAAGACGTAAACTATCCAAAATTTAAAAATTGGTGTGATGCTTCAAAATCCGTTTTTGCAAAGGTAAATGATACCGCAGTAATTGAATTGTTTTTTGATATCGACAAAGTGAAATTGGAAGATTTCTTAAACGATACTGAAGTAATTGAGAATATACGTAGATTTAATTTCAAACCAGTCCGATATAGTTTTGAGACTTATATCGATTGGCCTACTTCACCCGCTAAAAATTGAACTCATGAAGAAATTCTCATATACCATACTCTTGTGTATTATGGCTGTAAGCTGTAAAACTGAAGAGTCAAAAAGTATTCATCAAATTATTCCCCCAGATAATGTAATTGACCTTTTCGAGAGGTACACTAATCTTTGGTCTGAAGGAAATATAGACGCTATAACCAATGATATTTATGATTTGCCAATTTCTATTTATTCTCAAGATTCAATTTACACTTTGAGAAGTCGTGATGAAGTAAAAGGTTTTCTTACGAGTACATTTAAAAATTTGGAATCAAATAATTACGGATTTTCACAGATAAATAATTGGGAATATTATAGAGAAGATGAAAAATATATCATTATAGAAATGAATTTTACAAGGTTCTACAAGGATAGTACGGTTATGGGTGATATATTCAAAAAGGCAACCTATATTCTGAGAAAATCGGATGAAAACTTGAGAATTTCCGCCTTATTACCTCATACAACTTTAGATCGGTAGAAACCCTATTTAGGATCGGCAATGGATATAGTTGTGCTGCAACTTCTCATAACAGGGGGAGCAATAATGATAAAAAGGTTATACTTTTATAGTGTAACCTTTTTTATTTGCAGAAAATCAAACTCAATATTATAAATGTCGTGAAAGAAATCTTTAAAGACCTTTTGGCACAAAATATTCTCTCTAATAGTTTTTCTTTGAATATGATTGATAAAGAGAATATTTCTACAAAATTAAATGAAAAAACCTCTTCTGTTGGGTTCATTTACAGGCATATAGGTGAGACAATGCTATTATTCGGTTATTTTTTCGGGATGCCAAGTGAAATTCAAAATACTACAATGGGGCAACAAGACGAGGGTCAAGGCAAAGATTTTGAAGAAAGTAAAGAACTAATAGAAAAAGGCTATAAAATGCTAGAAGACACTATAGAAAGTACTTCAAATGAAGGTTGGTCAGAAATAATTGAAACGCCATTTTTTGGAGCTGTTTCCAAAGCAAAATTGTTTGCCCATATTCTTTATCATAACTCCTATCATTCAGGCCAAATTGGACTAGCAATCAAAAGGGGCTTAAAATAATTTTAAGCGCTTCAATTCCTGACACTCAACAATCGCATTATTGTTCCATCTTTTTCAATAAGTGGAGCCTCACTAGTTAAGCCATCATCAGAAATGTTGGTCTTTTTATTGTCTATCAGTTGTTTAGGGCTCCTGATTACCATATTATGCGGAAGAAGTATGGAGCTACCACCCCCCCGAGGCGCCACCTCCGCCTCCAAAACCACCGCCAAAACCACCTCCAAAACCTCCGCTTCCGAAGCTGCCACCGATACTTCCACCTCCGAACCCACCCCCTCGTCGGCCGAGAGAGCTTAGAATGAGGACGTCCATCAGGTCTGGGCCGCGCATGCCACCAGAAGATCCGCCTTTGCCGCCTTTGCGGCCAAAGACACTAATCAGTATGACTATCAGGACGATCAAGAATAATAAGCTGCCAAAGACCTCCTT
>Ga0208931_1000248_pt1 | contig 19425 bp, 17 predicted proteins | sample Colrivmet1555B02_FD_187668 | JGI IMG/M metagenome (GOLD analysis project Ga0208931, IMG submission 187668) | Estuarine microbial communities from the Columbia River estuary - metaG 1555B-02 (SPAdes) (version 2) | ecosystem: Environmental > Aquatic > Marine > Intertidal zone > Estuary | place... | reverse complement strand
GTCAGCGCCCAGGGCGACGGCCTGATCCTGACCCTGCGCGGCGCCAACCTCAACGCGGGCTCCGAGGTCGAGGACATGGTCTCGGTGCGGATCTGGGCAACCGAGACCATCCTTGTCACCGTCCGCCGCCGCAAGATCTTTGCCGTCGACGCCATTCGCCTTGACGCCGAGCAAGGCCAAGCCCCGGCGACAACGGCCGAATTCCTCCTGGCGCTTTGCGATGGCCTGACCGAGCGGATCGAGACCGTCTCGCTCGATCTCGACGAGATCACCGAGCAGATGGAAACCGAAGTCTATGACGAGGAAGACGAGAGCCAACCCAAGCTTGCCCCCCTTCGCCGCAAAGTCATCAAGCTGCGCCGCCACATCGGGCCGCAGACCGATGCGCTCAACCTTCTGGCGGCGATCGAGACACCGGTGATCCCCGCCTCCCTGCGGCCGCGCCTGCACGAGACCGCGAACCGCGCGACCCGCTCGGTCGAGGAGTTGCACGAGGTGCGTGAGCGCCTGACGGCAATCTCCGACCACCTCGACCTTGTGCAGACCGCCCGCATGGGCCGCAACGGCTTTGCACTGTCGGTCATCGCAGTGATCTTTCTGCCGCTCGGCTTTCTCACCGGCCTGTTCGGCGTCAATCTCGGCGGCATCCCCGGCGCGCAGTCGTCGGTCGGGTTCTTCCTTCTGTGTGTGGCGTTGGCCGCGCTTGGCGTTGGCCTCTATATCTTGATGCGTTGGCGGCGTTGGTTGTGAAAAAGGGTTTTCACCGGCGCGTCCTGTCGCTACATCGCCCTTGAAGCCGCGACCAACGGGGTAAGGGCAGATGGCAAAGTCGATACTGGCGCGCTGCGAGGCAAATGGCCTTCGAATGACCGAACAGCGGCGGACCATTGCCACTGTGCTTGAGGCAGCCGACGATCATCCCGATGTTGAAGAGCTCTATAACCGCGCCTCGCGCGTTGATCCGCGCATCTCGCTTGCTACGGTCTATCGCACGGTCAAGCTTTTCGAAGAGGCGGGCATCCTCGACAAGCACGAGTTCGGCGATGGCCGTGCGCGCTATGAAACCGCCGACCGCGAGCATCACGATCACCTGATCGACATGAATTCGGGCGAGGTGGTCGAGTTTGTGGATCCCGAGATTGAGGCGCTACAGGAGAAAATCGCCGCCAAGCTGGGCTTCAGGCTGATGGGGCACAGGCTCGAGCTTTACGGCGTGCCGCTCGCCAAGAAGGAAAAGTAAGGTGAGCAACCTCCACGGCGCGGCGTTCATGGTTGCCTCGATGGCAGGGTTTGCAGTCGAGGATGCCTTTATCAAAGGCGCCTCCGCGCAGCTCCCGCCCGGCCAGATCATGTCGATGCTTGGCTTGGGAGGCGCCACCGCTTTTGCGATTTGGTCGTTGCGCCGAGGAGAAACCCCCCTGCCCCGATCGCTGTTCCAGGGTCCCGCCCTCTATCGGTCGATCCTCGAGGCCGCAACGTCACTGAATTTCATCATCGCTCTGTCGCTGGTCCCGCTTGCTTTGCTCACGACCATCATGCAGGCCAACCCGCTTTTGGTGACGATGGGCGCCGCGCTCTTTTTCGGGGCGCCCGTTGGCTGGCGACGTTGGAGCGCAATCATCATCGGCCTGATCGGTGTGCTGATTGTCGTCAGGCCCTTCGGCACGGCCTTCGAGTTGACCACTCTCTGGGTCGTGGCTGGGGCGATCACCCAAAGTGCCCGCGATCTGGCGACACGCCGAACGCCCGCCCATGTCACAACGCTTCAGCTGTCGACAGCGGGCTTCGGCGTCATGGTGCCAACGGGGATTATCGTCTGCGTGATGTTTGGCACACCCCCGGTCTGGCCGAGCCTTGTGAACTGGGGCTATCTGCTGGCCGCAGTTGGCATTGGCATTCCCGCCCTCTATGCCATCATCCTGGCCAACCGGCTTGGAGATATCTCCTTCGTTGCGCCGTTCCGCTATAGCCGGATCGTCTTTGGCCTTGCCCTGAGCGTGATCGTCTTTGGCGAGGTTCTGGACGGCTATACCCTCATCGGTGCCGCAATCATCGTCGCCTCTGGCCTTTACACCTTCGCCCGCGAAGCCCGCTTGCGGCGCACTTCCCCTTCCACCAAAGCCGCGTTATAGCACCGCAACATCATTTTGAGGTTCCCATGAGCACGATTATCGACATTCACGCCCGCGAAATTCTTGATAGCCGGGGCAACCCGACCGTTGAGGTCGATGTGACCCTCGAAGACGGCTCGATGGGCCGCGCCGCGGTTCCTTCGGGGGCCTCGACCGGCGCGCATGAGGCGGTGGAGAAGCGCGATGGCGACAAGAGCCGCTATATGGGCAAGGGCGTCTTGCAGGCGGTCGATGCGGTGAACGGCGAGATCGCCGAGGCGCTTTTGGGCCTCGATGCGATGGAACAGGTCGAGCTTGACGAGATCATGATCGAGCTCGATGGCACGCCCAACAAGTCCCGCCTCGGCGCCAACGCGATCCTCGGCGTCTCGCTGGCCGCCGCCAAGGCCGCGGCCGATTTCTCGGGCCAGCCGCTTTACCGCTATGTCGGCGGCACCTCGGCCCGCGTGTTGCCGGTGCCGATGATGAACATCATCAACGGCGGAGAGCACGCCGACAACCCGATCGACATTCAGGAATTCATGATCATGCCGGTCGCCGCGGAGGATATCCGCGATGCTGTCCGCATGGGCTCGGAAGTGTTCCACACGCTGAAGAAAGAGCTTTCGGCAGCGGGCTTGGCCACGGGTGTGGGCGACGAGGGCGGCTTTGCGCCGAACCTGTCCTCGACCCGCGATGCGCTCGATTTCATTCTCAAGTCGATCGAGAAGGCGGGCTATCGCCCGGGCGAGGATATCTACCTCGCGCTCGACTGCGCCTCGACCGAGTATTTCAAGGGCGGCAAATATGTCCTGTCGGGGGAAGGCAAGACGCTGAGTTCGGCGGAGAACGTGGGCTATCTCGAGGCGCTTGTGAACGACTATCCGATCATCTCGATCGAGGATGGCATGGCCGAGGACGACTGGGAGGGCTGGACGCTCTTGACCGAAACGCTCGGGAATCGCGTGCAGCTTGTGGGGGACGATCTGTTCGTGACCAACCCCGAGCGGCTTGCGATGGGGATTGAGAGGGGCTGCGCCAATTCGATGCTGGTGAAGGTCAACCAGATCGGCTCGCTGACCGAGACGCTTCAGGCCGTCGAGATGGCGCATCGGGCGCGCTTTACCAATGTGATGTCGCACCGGTCGGGAGAGACCGAGGATTCGACGATTGCCGATCTCGCCGTGGCGACGAACTGCGGCCAGATCAAGACCGGCTCGCTGGCGCGGTCGGACCGGTTGGCAAAGTATAACCAGTTGATCCGGATTGACGAAATGCTGGGCGCTTCGGCGCTTTATGCCGGGCGTTCTATTTTGCGGTAGGCGAGTTGGGGGGCTGTCTGCCCCCCTCTGCGCCTCTGGCGCATTCACCCCCCGAGGATATTTTCGGGCCTCTAAGAGAGGCGGCTTGGGCGGAATGGGGCGAGCTCGGGAGCTTCGCTTCCTTCGGCAATTTCCAGTGCGACGAGGGTGCCAATCAGTGGGGCGAGCGTGATGCCCGAGTGCATCGAGGCGATGTAGAGCCCCTCTTCCAGTGGTCCGACTGCCGGCAAGCCGTCTTTGGGGACGGGTCGCAGGCCGAAGGTGACACGTTCGATCTCGATCTCTTGGCCCGGAAGGTGCACCCTTATGCGTTCGATGAGTTCGAGGGCGAGGGAGCCGGGATCAGTTGTGATACTGGCCTGACCCGGCCCATCGCCGGAGAAGATCTCGCCCGCGACGATCCGTCCCTCGGCGTCTTGCCGGAAGTGCACATCGGGCGCCATGATGATGGGGCCGAGGATTGCAGGCAGCGGGCGGGTGCGGAGGATCAGGCCGGGCTTGTTGGCCATTGGCAGGCCGGTGAGGGTTGCCGCTCCTGCGCCTGCGGCGACAATCACCTGAGATGCGGGCACGGGGCCGTGGTCGGTAGCCACGCCGATCACCCGTCCGCCTTGGCGCAGGAAACCATTGGCTTTCGGGCCGATCCAGATCTTCGCGCCGAGTGCGACTGCGGCCTCGATCAGGCGCGCGGCGATCACCTCGCCATCGGCGCCGCCTTCGCGGGCCACATGGATCGCCTGATCGGGCGGCGTGGCCAGCGCGGGAGCCATGCGGGCGATCTCGGGGCGGGCTACGACCTGCGCCTCGTAGCCGAAGGCCGCGAGTTCGGCGACATGGGCATCGAAGGAGGCGCCCTCATCCTCCCACCAGAGGCAGCCAGTCCATCGGGTTGCCACCGGGCCGAGGGCGGCCTCCATCTCGTGATGGGCGTCGATGGCGGCCGAGCGCAGGGCAAAGTAGGCGGGTGTTTCGGCGAAATTGGCGTTGATCCAGCCAAAGCTGCGCCCGGTCGCGCCTTTGCCGATACCGGTCTGGTCGAGGATCAGGACGGGCTTGCCACGCCGGGCGAGATTCCAGGCGATGGACGCGCCGACGATGCCGGCTCCGACGATGACGATGGGATGGTTCATGGTGGCTCCTCTCGTGGTGAGGCTCGCTCGTTGCCGCACGAATTACAATTGCCTCTGGCGCAGCCCACGCTAGTTTCTCCCTATGAAAGCAGATGAGATCATCCACTTGCTGGGCCTCGCGCCGCACCCCGAAGGGGGCTGGTATCGCCAGACCTGGGCGGCGGAAGGTGAAGGTCGGCCTGTAGGCACTTGTATCTACTTCCTTTTGCGGCGGGGCGAGCGGAGCCATTGGCACCGCGTCGATGCCATGGAGATCTGGCACCATTATGCCGGAGCGCCGATCCTTCTGCATATCTCGGCCAGCGATGAAGGCCCCGCGACCACGCTCACCCTTGGCCCCGACCTTGCCTCGGGCGCGCGGCCGCAGGGGATCGTGCCGGTAGGGCACTGGCAGGCGGCGGAGACCACGGGCGATTGGACGCTTGTGGGCTGCACCGTCAGCCCGGGATTTCAGTTTGAGGGGTTTGAGCTGGCCGCGCCGGGGTTTGAGATTCCCAAAGGTTAGGGTCCGCTTGCAAATCTTTGCCCCCAAAAGAAAAAACGGGGGCCGAAGCCCCCGTATAGTCTCGCCGTTCAGGCTCATTCTATGTACCGCCCGGTTTCTGCCTGCGGCCTGAACGTCGGCGGCGCGAGCGCACCCGCGCCGGACCCTGTTAGCTACAGCCGCTGGTGCCGCCGCAGGTGTTGCACTTCATGCAGGTGCCGTTACGCACCAGTGTGTAGTTGCCGCATTCGCCGCATGGATCGCCCTCATAGCCCTGCATCTTGGCCTTGTCGCGGGCCGAGATGCTGACCGTGCCGCTGGAAACGGCGGTCGAGGAGGCCGCCGAAATCGTCGACGAGGCCACGGCGGGAACCAGCGTTTCGAGCGCGGCGACCGGATCGGTGCCGGTGGCGAAGGCGGTGGCCCCCATGCCGCCGTTGAGGACGACAAGTTCTTGAGGCATTCGCTTGCGCAGATAGCCGGTCGACGAGATCTGACGCAGCACCTCGAGCGATTTCGAGGCGGCGTTTTCGCTCGGCTCCTTAAAATTGGAGCGGCCCTCTTCCTCGCCACGGCCCAGATCATCAAACGCCGCGCCTTGCGGTTTGACATGGGCAAGGTCGGTCCGGTCGAGATAGCTCACCGCCAGTTCGCGGAAGATATAATCGAGGATCGAGGTGGCCTGTTTAATCGAATCGTTGCCCTGAACCATGCCGGCGGGCTCGAACTTGGTGAAGGTGAAGGCGTCGACAAACTCCTCCAGCGGCACGCCATACTGAAGGCCGACCGAGACCGCGATGGCGAAGTTGTTCATCATCGCACGGAAGCCGGCGCCCTCTTTGTGCATGTCGATGAAGATTTCACCGAGCTTGCCGTCCTGATATTCACCGGTCCGCAGATAGACCTTGTGGCCGCCGACGATCGCCTTCTGGGTATAGCCCTTGCGGCGCTCGGGGAGCTTTTCGCGGTGCGTGCGGATCAGTTCCTTGACGATCACCTTCTCGATGATCTTCTCGGCCAGAACCACGGCCTTCTCCTGCTGCGAGCCGGTGGCAAGAACCTCGGCGGCATCGTCGTCGTCCTCGACGAGGGCGGCGGCGAGCGGCTGGCTCAGCTTCGATCCATCGCGGTAAAGCGCGTTGGCCTTGATGCCAAGGCTCCACGACAGCTCATAGGCCTTCTGGCAATCCTCGATCGTCGCGTCATTGGGCATGTTGATCGTTTTCGAGATCGCGCCCGAGATGAACGACTGGGCGGCGGCCATCATGGTGATGTGGCTGCCCACCGAGAGGAAACGCTTGCCCTTCTTGCCGCAGGGGTTGGCGCAGTCGAAGACGGTGAGGTGCTCGTCCTTGAGGAAGGGCGCGCCTTCGAGGGTCATGGTGCCGCAGACGTGGTCGTTGGCGGCTTCGATCTCTTTGCGGCTGAAGCCCAGATGCTGAAGCAGGTTGAAGGTCGGGTCGTTGAGCTTCTCGGCGGGGATGCCGAGGGTCTTTTGGCAGAACTCTTCGCCCAAGGTCCACTGGTTGAAGACGAACTTGATGTCGAAGGCGGTTTTCAGCGCGCCTTCGATCTTGTCGAGCTCGGCCTGACCGAAGCCGTGGCCGATGAGCGAGGTGTGGTTGATCGCGGGCGCCTGCCCGAGCGAGCCGTGGCCCACGGCATAGGCGATGATTTCTTCGATCTGGGCCGAGCCATAGCCGAGCTTTTCAAGCGCCGCCGGAACCGACTGGTTGATGATCTTGAAATAACCGCCGCCGGCAAGCTTCTTGAACTTCACCAGCGCGAAGTCGGGCTCGATGCCGGTGGTGTCGCAATCCATCACAAGGCCGATCGTGCCGGTGGGCGCGATGACGCTGGTCTGGGCGTTGCGGTAGCCGTGCTTTTCGCCAAGGGCGAGCGCTTCGTCCCAGGCCTCCATCGCCAGTTTCACAAGGCGCTGGTCGGGGCAGTTCCTGTGATCGAGCGCCACCGGCTTGACCGCGAGGCCCTCATAGCCATCGGTCTTGCCATAGGCGGCATTGCGGTGGTTGCGGATCACGCGAAGCATATGGGCGCGGTTTTTCTCGAACTTGGCGAAAGCCCCAAGTTCGCCTGCAATCTCGGCCGAAGTGGCATAGGCCACGCCGGTCATGATCGCGGTCAGCGCACCACCAAGGGCGCGGCCCTCGTCGCTGTCGTAGCCTAGCCCCATGTTCATCAGAAGGCCGCCGATATTGGCATAGCCGAGGCCAAGGGTGCGGAAATCATAGGACAGCTGGGCGATTTCCTTCGACGGAAACTGCGCCATCATCACCGAGATTTCGAGCGTCAGCGTCCACAGACGCGTCGCGTGCATATAATCCTCAACCTGGAACTCGCCGTCCTTGTAGAAGGTCAGGAGGTTCATCGAGGCGAGGTTGCAGGCCGTGTCGTCGAGGAACATGTATTCCGAGCAGGGGTTGGAACCGCGGATCTCGCCGTCTTCGGGGCAGGTGTGCCAGGCGTTGACCGTGTCGTGATACTGGATGCCCGGATCGGCACAGGCCCAGGCGGCATGGCCGACCTGATCCCAAAGATCGCGCGCCTTGATGGTCTTGGAAACCTTGCCATCCTTGCGGTTGATAAGCTCCCAGTCGCCATCTTCCTCGACAGCCTTGAGGAAGGCGTCGGTGACGCGGATCGAGTTGTTCGAGTTCTGGCCCGAGACGGAGGCATAGGCTTCCGAATCCCAGTCGGTGTCGTAGGTCGGGAATTCGATCGAGGTGTGGCCCTGACGCGCGTAATCGAGGACGCGCTTTATATAGGTCTCGGGGATCATCACGCGCTTGGCGTCGCGGATTGCCTCTTTCAGGCCCTCGTTGACCTTGGGATCAAAGGCGTCGGCCTCAGCACCATCCCACGAGCGGATCGCGGCGAAGATGCCGTTGAGCTTCTGCTCGTGCATCTTGGAACCGGCGACGATCGAGGCGACCTTCTGCTCTTCGATGACCTTCCAGTTGATGAAATCCTCGATATCGGGGTGATCGGCATCGACAATAACCATCTTGGCCGCGCGGCGGGTGGTGCCGCCCGACTTGATCGCGCCGGCAGCACGGTCGCCGATCTTGAGGAAGCCCATCAGGCCCGAGGACTTGCCGCCGCCCGAGAGCTTTTCGCCCTCGCCGCGCAGAGAGGAGAAGTTGGTGCCGGTGCCCGAGCCGTATTTGAAGAGGCGCGCCTCGCGGACCCAGAGGTCCATGATCCCACCTTCGTTGACGAGATCGTCGGCGACCGACTGGATGAAGCAGGCGTGCGGCTGTGGGTGTTCGTAGGACGAGGCGGATTTGGTCAGAACGCCGGTCTTGTAATCGACATAGTGGTGGCCCTGCGCCGGGCCGTCGATACCGTAAGCCCAGTGCAGGCCGGTGTTGAACCACTGCGGGCTGTTCGGCGCGGCGCGCTGGGTGGCCAGCATGAAGCGCATCTCGTCGTAATAGGCTTTGGCGTCGGCCTCGGTCGAGAAATAGCCGCCCTTCCAGCCCCAATAGGCCCAGGCGCCGGCAAGGCGATCAAACACCTGCTTGGCCGAGGTCTCGCCGCCGAAGGTTGCGCCTTCGGCCGGAACCGAACGCCAGAGGAAAGACGGAACGCCCTTTTCCTTGACCGGTTTCACCGCAGATGGAACGCCCGCCTTGCGGAAATATTTCTGCGCGATGACGTCGCTCGCAACCTGGCTCCAATCGGACGGGATCTCGCAGTTGTCGAGCTTGAAGACGATCTTGCCGTCGGGATTGCGGATCTCGGAAGAGGTCGAGCGGAACTCGACCTCGTTATAAGCGTCTTTGCCAGCTTTCGTGAAATTACGTTCGATCTTCATCGCACCTTGCCCCTGCACGGCCGACGTTGCGGCCTTTTGAATAGTCTGGCGCATCGCGCCCCCGAGTGCCTCGATGACAAGATCAAGTAACCTGTCGCTGGAAAGCCATTGCTTCCTGCGTCCTCGGCTCCTTTGAACCAGAGCCTCTTCACTGAGGTCTTTGTCCCTGCCACCGCATGGACACTAAATCTTGTGTCCCTTTTGTCGGCCCCCACAACCTGACGTGATCGACAGGCACGGTCAACGTGATTTTTACCCTTCCTAGCGAAAATTTCCGTTGACGGGGATTCGATCTGACACTGCTGTGGATGGCTCTGTTGATAACTCTGTTGAAGAGCGTTCCGCCCCCCCCATTTCCGGCGGGGCAGAAATCCGGCTAGGTTTTGAATACTTACGAGTCGGGGTTAAGACGTTGGTTCAAATGACAACCGGCGCGAAAAAAAACGCCGCCCTGATTCTCTCAGAGCGGCGCCAACTCGAAACTGCGGTGTTTGTAACCTAGAACGGTAGGCAATATGGGTTGGCCAATGCGCCGACGCCAAACTGAAACCCGTTTTGCAAGAAGTCGTAACCGACTGTTCCCGACAGGGTGCAGGTGTTGTATGCGATCCCCAGGTCTGCGCCGAAACCGTTATCGAAATAGTAGCTTACGCCCGCCGAGAGAACTGGTGTGTTGAGCGCATTGGAACTCACATATTTCAAGGTCAGGCCCGGGCCGCCGCCCATTGTCCAGACGAATCCTGCGAAAACACTAGACGAGGGCAGTTCGACGGCAGATGCCACCGACCCAGCCGCAACAAGTATTGAACTGGCGAGTAAGTTTTTGAGATAGGTCATGATCCAGCCTCCAAAAGAAGATGCCAAAGGGTGCGAAAGGCGACCGATCAGGTCAATTGAGCAATTCGTCTCAGTGAAGTGGTCGGGGCGATAGGATTCGAACCTACGACCTACGGTACCCAAAACCGTCGCGCTACCAGGCTGCGCTACGCCCCGACGAGTGCGTGATTAGACGCGGGGAGGAGGTTTGAAAAGGCCTAACCGGCACAAGAACTGGTAAATACTGAATGTTCTACCCGATCGCCAAGGCCGATCCCAAGTCGATCCGCCAAGCCACCGTTGATTTCGAGGACAGCCTTCACACCGTCGCCGCCGCCAATTGTGGTTTCGTCCAGCGGGATGGCATTCTCGTGGAGGGTCAAAATACGCCCGTCCGGATCCAGGAAAAGCATGTCGAGTGGGATCAGCGTATTCTTCATCCAGAAAGTTACTGATTGCGGCTCTGGATAGACGAAGAGCATCCCCTCGAGCATTCCCAAACTTTCAACATACATCAGTCCGCGAGCCCGCTCGGAGGGATCATCGGCGATGACGACCGAGAAATGCGCACGCCCCCAATCGCCGACCACGGTCAGGCGTGCCTCATCACACTCTTGAGCAACGGAATGGGTTGCAACTGCAAGAACTATGGCAGTCAGTCCCGCCCAGATCCCCCGCCACATCCAAGTGCGCTGTCCCACGCCTCAACCTCAACAGCCATTTTCCCGCGCTTGCCGTCCGTCACGCGAACGCAAATCGCTTCGCCAGTGCCAAGATCAGAAAGGCCAGAGCGACGCAGGACCTCGATATGGATGAAAATGTCATCTGCCAAGCCAAAGATGTTTGCAAAACCAAATCCTTTGGCTTTGTCGAACCATTTGACCCGCGCAGCATGAAGCGGCAAACCGGCAATGTCGCTCTCATCAAGACCGAAGAGTTCGCTCAGTTGTGCCACCGGCTTTGCGGCTGGAGGTGAAAGTGAAATCACTTCGGTCGCTTGCATACCGCGCGCGGTGTCGACAACGGCCATTTCGATCGCGGCTCCCTCGGCAACCGAGCTGTGTCCGAAATTTCGCAAGACGTTGCTATGAAGCAAAATATCCGGGCCGCCAGATTCCGAGACGACAAACCCAAACCCTTTGGTCGCATCAAACCACTTCACGACCCCGCGAAGTATCCGACCGATGTCAATATTTTCACACATTCATAGAGCTTCTCAACAGCGCTTCCCGAAACCGCCCTCTCCAACGGGGGCAACGATAACACCGGAGAATTCTTCTCCGTTTCAAGAAGATGCCGTTCACGAAGCGTGAATGTCAAGGATTAAGGCGGGCTATTTTCCACGCTTCGCGAGTAGAATCGCGAGTCCAACGGAACCTGTCGTGCAAACGAAATGATCCGTCCGCCCAGAATTCAATCTCTAGTGGTAAAATCCTGAAACCGCCCCAAAACGGCGGACGGTCGGGATCGATTCCTTTCGCGGCCGTCACCTTGGCCACGTCGGCGACCAGCGCTGCCCGAGACGAAAGCGGGCGCGACTGAGCAGAGGCCCAGGCGCCCAGCCGGCTCTTGAGGCTGCGAGAGCGGAAATAGGCGTCGGCCTGCGGCCCGTCCTCGCGGCTCACGACGCCTCGAACCCGGATCTGTCGCCGAAGGGATTTCCAATGCATGACGAAGGCGACCTTGCCCGAAGCGGCAAGTTCCTGCCCTTTGGCGCTTTCATAATTGGTATAGAAAACGAAGGCTGCGTCCTCGATCTCTTTGAGAAGCACCATCCGAACGTTCGGCAGCCCCGCAGGATCGACCGTGGCCAAAGCTATGGCGTTGGGATCGTTGGGCTCGGAGCCTTCCGCTTCGGCCAACCACCGGCGGGCAATCTCAAAAGGATCGTCGCCCGAAAAAATGCCCTCGCGATCGCTCATTTGTAGCCTCTCCTCATATCTGTCCGAAGGTTGACGCTGCGTCGCTCTCAGTCTTGAAGCACCCTCGTCAATCGCCTACACCGGATCGAAATTGGGGCCGAAAGGCAAGGGAGGTTTGGATGTCGACGAATTTGATGAAGGGCAAACGCGGCCTGATCATGGGGCTCGCGAATGACAAGTCGATCGCATGGGGCATCGCCAAAGCTCTGGGCGATGCGGGCGCCGAGCTTGCCTTTTCCTATCAGGGCGATGCGCTGAAAAAGCGGGTGGATCCCTTGGCCGAGAGCCTTGGCTCGAAGATCGTGCTGCCTTGTGATGTGTCAGACATGGACTCGGTCGATGCGCTCTTCGCATCGCTCGAAAAGACATGGGGATCGCTCGATTTCATCGTTCATGCCATCGGGTTTTCCGACAAGAACGAGCTGCGCGGCCGCTATGTGGACACGAGCCGCGAGAATTTCCTGATGTCTATGGATATCTCGGTCTATTCCTTCACCGCCGTGGTCAAACGCGCGGCCGCGATGATGGCTTCCGGTGGCTCTTGCCTGACCCTGACCTACTACGGCGCCGAGAAGGTCATGCCGCATTATAACGTCATGGGTGTTGCCAAGGCCGCACTTGAATCTTCGGTGCGCTATATGGCCGAGGATCTGGGAAAGGACGGCATCCGTGTCAACTCGATCAGCGCGGGCCCGATCAAGACCCTTGCCGCCAGCGGCATCGGCGATTTCCGCTATATCATGAAGTGGAACGAATATAACTCGCCGCTCCGCCGCAACGTGACGATCGAGGATGTCGGCAAATCGGCCCTCTATCTTCTGTCCGATCTTGGCTCAGGCGTGACAGGCGAATGCCTGCATGTTGATGCAGGCTATCATTCGGTGGGTATGAAGGCGGTCGATTCTCCCGACATCACCACGGTGTAGGACCGCATGACACCGGGCCTCTTTGCCTCGATCGTCCTTATCCATCTGGCGGCGGCGATCAGCCCGGGCCCCTCTTTCGTTGTTGCGCTAAGAACCGCAGCGACAGAAGGTTTTCGGGTCGCGGTCGCCTTGGCAATTGGATTTGGCCTCGGGGCGCTTTTGTGGGCTGCAGCCGCGATGGCGGGGCTGGCCGTCCTTTTTCGTCTGGTTCCAAGCCTGTTCTTGGCCCTCAAATTGGCCGGCGCAGGGTTTCTTTTCTATATTGCCTATATGATGTGGTCGCACGCGAAAGAGCCGCTGAGCCTTGGCAGGAGCCCTGATCTGCAGCCGCGCTCGGCCTTCTCGGCAGCAGCCCGTTTCGGTTTTCTGACATTTGCCACCAACCCCAAGCCGGCGGTGTTCTTTGGCGCGGTGTTTGTGGGCCTACTTCCGGCGGAAATGTCGTTCGGATGGCGACTCGCGATTCTTTCAGCGATCTTCTTGAACGAAACGCTCTGGTATATCTTGGTGGCGCGAGTATTTTCGCTCAGGAAGGCCCGCGAGGCCTATTTGAAATTCAAAGTGTGGATCGACCGCGCTTTTGGTAGTCTTCTCGTCTTGCTCGGGCTGAAGATTGCCCTGACCTGAGGAGTGCTGCCATGACCGATCGTTTGCCCCATGAAAAAGGCTTTCACGTCAGCTGGGACCAGATCCACCGCGACTCGCGGGCGCTGGCATGGCGGCTCGATGGCCACGGCCCCGAAGACGGCGCATGGAAGGCGGTCGTCGCCATCACCCGCGGCGGCATGGCGCCGGCAATGATCGTGGCGCGCGAGTTGGGCATCCGACTTGTCGATACGGTCAGCGTCAAATCCTACGACCATCAGGATCAGACCGAGGCCAAGGTCCTGAACGCGCCGGACAAGGCGATGATGGGTGACGGCACCGGCGTGCTGATCGTCGATGATCTTGTGGACTCGGGCAAAACGCTCGAGCTGGTCCGAAGCCTCTTTCCCAAGGCGCATTTCGCCACCGTCTATGCCAAGCCCAAGGGGCGGCCGCAGGTGGATACTTTCATCACCGAGGTGAGCCAGGACACCTGGATCTTCTTCCCCTGGGACATGGCCCTGCAATACGTCGAGCCCTACCGCGGCAAGGACTGATCCAAAGTGCATCCCCTTCCCAAGGCCAGCCCGGTTGTCGAGTGGGCCTATCGCATCTTCCTGTTCGGACAGGGCCTTTTGGGCACCATCCAGTTCATCGGCGGCATGGCGCTTGCGCTGGCTCCAAGCGGATCCATCCCGAAGATTGTCGAATGGCTTGTCCGTAATGAATTGGCAGAGGATCCAACCGATCCGATCTCCAGCACCCTCTTCGAATGGGCCGCTGCGCTTGGTCCAAGCGCGGACGGGGTCTATGCGATCTACCTCCTTGGCCACGGCATCCTCAATCTTTTCGTCGTGACGACCCTCTTCTTCCGCGTGAAATGGGCCTATCATTTCGCAATGACGGTTCTGTGGGGGTTCGTCGTGTTCCAGATTGTCGAGTTTGCTATTCAGCGCGATCCGCTCTTGCTGCCGCTGACGATTATCGACCTCGTGGTGATCGCTCTTGTCTGGCTTGAACGGCGCCAGACACGCGGGCAGGAATAGGTTAGCTTCGGGCGGCAACTCTATAGAAAGATAAGGCAATGGACCAAAGAGCCAGAACTTCGACGACCTTTGCCCCGCCGGTGATGGAGGCCCGCCGCTGGCTCGATGGCGTAACCTTCACCAAGGATCGCCCTCTCATCAACGTGAGCCAAGCCGCGCCCGTCGATCCCCCGCCCGCGGCCCTTCGTCAGGCTATCGCAGATGTCGCCCTGAACGAACCGGAAGCGCATCTCTACGGCCCGGTCCTCGGCCTGCCCGAACTCCGCGCCGAGATCGCCGGCCAGTGGACCGCTGCCTATGGCGGCGAGGTGCGGGCCGAGCAGGTCTGCATCACCTCGGGCTGTAATCAGGCTTTCACCGCCGCCATCGACACGCTCTGCACCGATGGCGACGAGGTGATCCTGCCGATCCCCTATTATTTCAACCACCGTATGTGGCTCGATATGTCGGGAGTGACGACCGTCTGCCTGCCCACCCGCGCGGGCCTCATTCCCGATGCCGAGGATGCCGCCGCGCTGATCACGCCGCGCACCCGTGCGATCGTTCTCGTCAGCCCCAACAATCCCGCCGGTGTGGAATACCCCGCCGAGACGCTCCGCGCCTTCTATGATCTCTGCAAGGCCCGCGGCATCGCCCTGATCGTCGACGAGACCTACCGCGATTTCGACGCCCGCTCCGGCGCGCCGCACGACCTTTTCACCGAGGCCGACTGGGACCAGACGCTGATCCAGCTTTATTCCTTCTCCAAGGCCTATCGCCTGACCGGCCACCGCGTGGGTGCGATGGTGGCAAGCCCGGCCCGTCTGGCCGAGGTTGAGAAGTTCCTCGACACTGTCGCCATCTGCCCCAACCAGATCGGCCAGCGCGCCGCGCTTTGGGGGATGCGCAATCTAGGCCAGTGGCTGGCCGGGGAACGCCACGAAATCCTCGACCGCCGCGCCGCGATTGTCGAAGGCTTCCCCCGCCTTGCCGCGCAGGGCTGGACCCTTCTCGGCTGCGGCGCCTATTTCGCCTATGTCGAGCATCCGTTCGGGATCCGGTCGGACGAATTGGCCAGGCGACTGGTGAAGGACGCAGGCATCCTCCTCTTGCCCGGCACCATGTTCATGCCCGACGAGCGGCCCGAGGGCGGGCGCCAGTTGCGGATCGCCTTTGCTAATATCGACCGCGCGGGCGTGGCCAAGCTCTTCGACCGGCTCGAGGAATTCACCACGGCAAACTCCGGGCTCTAGCCCCCGTGGCCTTGCGCCCCGGGCCTTGCCCGCCTATTGAAATGCAGCCGGTTCAAAGCCGGTAAAAGATTAGACAGGATAGGGCAGACGACATGGCCGCGAAAAAGGGCAACAAAGTCATTCTCTGGGGCATTGTCGGCCTTCTGTTTTTCGGCATGGTCGGCTTTGGCGCGACCGGCCTTTCCGGCACCGTCCGCACGCTCGGATCGGTGGGCGACAAGGATATCGCCCTCAACGACTATGCCCGCGAGCTGAACCAGCAGATGCGCGCCTACGAAGCCCAGATCGGCGCGCCCCTGAGCTTTGCCGAAGCGCAGTCGATCGGGCTGGACCAGGCGGTTCTGGCACAGATGGTCGCCCGCCGTGCGCTTGATAACGAAGCGGCCCAGCTGGGCCTTTCGGTGGGCGACGAGCGCGTGCGCGAACAGATCCTGCGGATCTCGGCCTTCCAAGGCATCTCCGGCCAGTTCGACCGCCTCTCCTACAAGGCGGCACTCGAACGTCAGGGCCAGTCGGAAGCCGAGTTTGAGACCGCACTCCGCGAAGAGATTGCCCGCACGCTCCTTCAGGCGTCTGTGGTCGGCGGCGTCCCCGCATCACCCACCTATTCGACCGTTCTGGCCACTTATCTGGGCGAGCGCCGCTCAGTGACGCGGTTGGTCGTGGATGCGACCTATCTCAACGAGCTTGTTGCCGAACCGACCGAGGCCGATCTCATCGCCTATCACGCGGCACATCAGGACGAGTTTACACGCCCCGAGACCAAAGAGATCACCTACGCGTGGCTGACGCCGGATATGTTGCAGGATACGGTCGAGATTGATGAGACCGCCCTGCGCGATCTCTATCAGCAGCGGATAGATGAGTATGTCCAGCCCGAGCGCCGCCTTGTCGAGCGCCTCGCCTTCGGCGACCAAGCTGCCGCCGACGCGGCCCGCGCCGCCATCGACAGCGGCGCCAGGGATTTCGACACGCTGGTGGCCGATCGCGGACTTGATCTGTCGGACGTCGACATGGGCGATGTCTCTCAGGACCAGCTTGGCGCGGCGGGTGCCGCGGCATTCGCTGCCAATCCGGGCGAAGTCGTTGGTCCTTTCGCCTCGTCCTTTGGCCCTGCCCTCTTCCGGGTCAACGCTGTTCTGGCGGCGCATGAGGTTTCTTTTGACGAGGCCCGCGACGACCTGCGCGACGAGTTGGCCAATGCCCGCGCCCGCCGGATGATCGACGATCAGGTGAGCCGCGTGACCGACCTTCTGGCTGGCGGAGCCGCGCCCGAGGATCTGGTCAACGAACTGGGCATGGCGCTTGGCACGATCAGCTACAATGTTGCGAGCGAAGACGGCATCGCCGCCTACGATTCCTTCCGGTCCGCCGCGAATGCTGGCAAGCCGGGCGACTATCCCGAGCTTGAGACTTTGGAGGATGGGGGCATCTTTGTCCTCCGCGTCGACAGCTTGCGCGAGGCCGAAGTCATGCCGCTCGAAGACGTGATCGACGAGGTCCGCCTCGGCGCCTGGGTCGAGGCAACCCATCAGGCCGTCCTGGCCGCCGCAGAGGACCTCGCCGCTGGCATGGATGCCACGACCGACCCCGCGACACTTGGCCTTGAGCCTGTGACCGATGACGCGCTTACCCGCCGCAGTTTCGTCGCGGGGACCACGACCGACTATGTCTCGACCATCTTCCAGATGCAGCCGGGCGAGGTGCGTGTTCTGGACAACGGTCGCGAGGCGATCCTTGTCCGGCTCGACAGCATTGCTCCGCCCGATGCCGACGATCCGGCGCTGGCCGCCGAGCGGGTCTCGATTGCCGAGCAGGTCACATCTGGGATCGTTCAGGATCTGTTCGATGCCTATGTCGGCGTCATCCAGACCGGCACCGAGGTCAAGATCAATCAGGCCGCGGTGAATGCCGTGAACGCCAACTTCCAGTAAGCCCCGGTTCGCCCATGTCGCTCCTGCCCGATTTCGAAACTTTCCGCGCCGGCCATGAGGCCGGTCAGAATCAGGTGGTCTATACCCGCCTCGCGGCCGATCTCGACACGCCTGTCTCGCTGATGCTCAAGCTCGCGGGTGCCGGAAAACACGCTTTCATGCTGGAAAGCGTCACCGGTGGCGAGGTGCGCGGGCGCTATTCCATCGTCGGCATGAACCCCGACCTGATCTGGGACTGCAACGGCACCACGGCGCGGATCAACCGCACCGCCCGCTATGACGACGACAGCTTCGAGATTCTGGACGCCGATCCCCTGACCTCGCTGCGCGCGCTTCTGGCTGAAAGCCGGATCGACCTGCCCGAAGGCCTGCCCGGCGCGTCTGCCGGCCTCTTCGGCTATCTCGGCTACGACATGATCCGCCTTGTCGAGCATCTGCCCAACATCAACCCCGATCCCATCGGCCTGCCCGACGCGGTGTTGTTGCGCCCCTCGGTGGTCGCGGTTCTCGACGGGGTGAAGGGCGATGTGATCCTCGTGGCCCCCGCCTGGGCCAATGCGGGCCTCTCCGCCAAGGCCGCCTATGCACAGGCCGCCGAGCGGGTGGTGGACGCGCAGCGGGCATTGGAGCGTTCCGTGCCGTCTGCGACACGCGATCTGGCAGCGCCCAAGCCGCCTGCCCCGCCGGTCTCGAACTTCACCAAAGACGGCTATATGGCCGCCGTGGAGAAGGCCAAGGACTATATCCGCGCGGGCGATATCTTTCAGGTGGTTCCGGCACAGCGCTGGACGCAGGAGTTCCGCGAGCCGCCCTTCGCGCTTTACCGCTCACTCCGCCGCACCAACCCCTCGCCCTTCATGTTCTTCTTCAACTTCGGCGATTTTCAGGTGATCGGCGCAAGCCCCGAAATCCTCGTGCGGGTCTTCGGCAGCGAAGTCACCATCCGGCCCATCGCCGGCACCCGCCCGCGCGGCGCCACGCCCGAAGAGGACAAGGCCAACGAGCTTGACCTTCTGGCCGACAAGAAGGAATTGGCCGAGCATCTCATGCTCTTGGACCTCGGCCGCAACGATGTGGGCCGCGTGGCAAAGGTCGGCACGGTGAAACCCACCGAGAAGTTCATCATCGAGCGCTACAGCCATGTGATGCATATCGTCTCCAACGTCATCGGCGAATTGGCCGAGGATCAGGACGCACTTTCGGCCTTCTTCGCGGGGATGCCCGCAGGGACCGTTTCGGGCGCGCCCAAGGTCCGGGCGATGGAGATCATCGACGAGCTGGAGCCGGAAAAGCGCGGCGTCTATGGCGGCGGCGTCGGCTATTTCTCGGCCGGTGGCGACATGGATATGTGCATCGCCCTGCGCACAGCCGTTCTGAAGGACGAGAAGCTCTATATTCAGGCCGGCGGCGGCGTTGTCTACGACAGCGACCCCGAGGCCGAATATATGGAAACCGTCCACAAGTCGAACGCGATCCGCCGCGCCGCCGAGGACGCGACGATGTTCCGCGGCGAAGGCAACCGCTAGGCTATTGCCCTTTCAGCACCGTTGAGGCCGGCACGATGGCGACCTGCCGCGCGCGGTCGGCCTCGCTCCAGAGGATCAGGGCCGAAAGGGTCTCGGGCCGCACCCGCGCCAGAAGGACCACCCCCGATTCCTGACGCGCCCGGAAAGCTGCTTGATCGAGTAGGCGGCGGATCGTGGCCGCGTCTTGCTCTTCGGCATCCAGCTCGCGGTAGACCAGCGCCGCCGGCACCTCGGACGCTGTCGCGGCCCGCATCGCCCGATTGAGGCCCTGCGGCACGGCCACAAGCCCCCGACCCTCAGCCACGAGCATGGTCATAAGCTGCGCCATGGCCGGATCGCCTGCGGTCGACTCAACCAAGAGAACGCCGACAGCCTCGGGAATGGCGGCAAAAGCGACAGCCAGAGCGGCCTCGACATCCCTCGGCGCCGTGCCCTGCATCATATCGAGGCGCACCAGAACCTCGATATCCTTGGCGCGGTAGGCGGCCGCAAGATCGGCGGCGCCTTCATACCAGGGATCAACCGCCACCGAGACAGGCGCAGAGGCGGCGGC
>Ga0208931_1000224_pt1 | contig 21313 bp, 30 predicted proteins | sample Colrivmet1555B02_FD_187668 | JGI IMG/M metagenome (GOLD analysis project Ga0208931, IMG submission 187668) | Estuarine microbial communities from the Columbia River estuary - metaG 1555B-02 (SPAdes) (version 2) | ecosystem: Environmental > Aquatic > Marine > Intertidal zone > Estuary | place... | reverse complement strand
GAGAAACGGATAGCCTAAACGATTTATTTAAAGAGGAGATCATGATTGATTTATCATTCGACTTGGCACTTTGCGAAATGATGGCGAAAAAGTCAGCTGGGGCGAAAAAGAATAACTGGGAAAATATGGCTTTAAGAATTCAATCGTATAAAGATTACATTGAGAAAATACATTCTAAGGCAAAAAGAGAGTATCTAATAAACGATTTAAAGCCAAGTGAAGTGATTACATTACTCGATAAAAATAAGCGCTTAGAACGGCTTAATTTAAGTTTGATGAAACAGAACGAGAATTTAAAAACGCAAATTGATAACTATGTCGCAAAGTTTGGATTATAACGATAAGGTGTGGGGATTGCTTATTTCAATGAATGTAGGTGATGAGTTCAATATAATTGAGAAGGTTGCACCCGATAGAAGGCAAAAGTTTATTGAAATAGTAAAGAACTACATGGACCACGATTGCAGTGATTTAACTTATATTGAGTTCAACAACGAATACACGAAAATTAAAAAATATTTAAAATAATCTTGGAAAAGTTTGCAGAATAGAAAAGTAGTTGTATATTTGAGAACAAATTAAAACAAACAATATGAAAACAGAAGACAAAAAATATTTCAAAGCAGTATTAAGTGCATACGAATCGCTTGAAAAAAAACAAGAAAACGGAACTATCACAATGGATGAAGAAGCGTCAATGAATAGCTTGTTTCAAAGACTTGAAATGTACTTATATGAAAACTAAAAAAGGCTGGGGTGGCGCTCGACAAGGTTCGGGTAACAAGCCTAAGTATAATGAGAAAACAACAACCATCGCTTTTCGTGTACCGATTAGCAAGGTGGATGAGGTTAAAGTATTAATCAAACAAAAACAAACACAATGGAAAATAAAGACACAAGATTAATCTACGTTTACGATTCAAACGGCACTTTGGTAAACGGTAAGCCTTTTGTTGGTTTTAATAATTCGGTAAAGGTGATTATACCGAATGAATCTGATGATGAATATGATTTAGTTGTTATTGATTCAATTAAATGGAATTGCAGACCAAATGGAGATGCAATACATGGCTACTACTTCCGCACCCGTCCGACGACCGTATTCAAATCAAAAGTTAAGTTTTACAGTTTAAAATTAAAAGCATGAAAGCGCCTGAAAGAACAACGTACATCTACCGAATAGTAGGTGAACAAAGACACCTCGAAATGGTATGCCCAACGATAAGCGCAGCATCGAGATTTGTAGCGAGTGAATTAGATTTGAACGTGAGAACCTTTAGGATTGAAGGGCATATAGACACAGAGATACCAGTCGGGAATCGATACGTGTTAACTTCGTATTTAAAGTGGAAAAGCAAAGCAAAGCAGATAAACGAATTGATGATTGAAGCAGCAAACAAACCTCAACATTTGCGATTTACTGGTTTTAGTTATAAGTTTGACGAATGCGACGAATTGCAAGAATCGATAGTAACCAAAAGCAAATAGTAGAACAACTAAGGAGGTTAGGTGTAACTGTATTACATACTCACCAGCTTAAAAACTGCTTTGATATTTTGGTGGGTTACGAAAAAAAGAACTACGCTTTTGAAATTAAAGACGGCAGCAAGCCAAAAAGCGCAAGGAAGTTAACGGAGGGTGAACAAAAGTTCTTTGACGGCTGGTTAGGGCAAGTTGATAAAGTTGAAAGCATTGAAGATATTTGTCGAATAATAGGTATAAAACTTTTGTAAAATGGGTGATTACGATTTAATGCCGTTTGGCAATTATGAAGGCTGGGAACTGGGCGATGTACCAGCTGAATACTTGTTAAGCATTCTTAAAGACGGCAAAGCGAAAGGTCAACTGAAAGAATACATCGAGGATGTTAAAGATATCTTGGAGTTAGAAATGAAAGGTAAATTGAATTAAATTGAAAGCAAGCGTAAACAGCAAAGTGATTGAAGGTAAGTGCGCCACGAATAAAGGCAGCATATCGAAAGCCTTTGAACAATTTGAAGGGAGAGAGATAACAATTACCATTGAAAAGAAAAGAAGGAAGCGCAGTAACAATCAAAATTCATATTTATGGGGGTGTGTTTATCCTTTAGTTAAAATGCAATTCTATGAAACGTGTGGTGAAGTGTTTACCATTGAGGAGGTTCACGAGATAATGAAGATGAAATTCAATAGCATTGTTTTAGCTAACGAAGAAACAGGAGAAGTGATAATAGCACCAAAAAGCACGACTAAAAACAGCAAGTTTGAACAAGAGCAATATCATGAGCAGATAAGAAACTTTGCAAAAGAGTGGTTTAATATTCACATACCGTTGCCGAATGAAGAAATTTTTATAAATTCGTAAAAAACAAACGAATGAGCGGAAATTTCGATGCAGAGAAAAGAGTTCTAATTGACAAGATGCTGAATGATTGCATTGAAGATATGACCAGGGAGAAGGTAAATGAATATTACGAGTATATAAGGGACAAGTTCCATATTTACAACCTCCCGAAAGAATGCGATTTAATGCACGTTCTTAAACAAAGATTTTACGGCAGAGGCAAATGGTGGATGATAGATTGCCCGATCAATAAGTTGAAAGTAATACAAGCGAAACGAGAAACATATAAACGACCTTACTTTATTGAGGTATTAAAACAAATAGGATGAATAGGAAATTAAAAGCAATCGTAAAAGGAATATTAATAGTTTGGGTGATTGGCTCATTTGCAGCACTAACCTACTTCGCCAGCTTTGCAATAGCGTTTAGCGTTTATTCGCTTATAGCTTGCTACTTTATGTTAAACAAGTAAACAAACAAAATCAATCAATATGAAACAATCAATCTTAGCATTATTTGCGGTTATAGTAATCGCATCTTGCACCAAGCCAAAAGAAGAAACCACGCCAGTATCAAATCCAGTTAATACAGACCTATACGGTAGTTGGTTGCTGGATAGCCTTAGCAGTCCCGATAAAATGAAATGGCAAGATACAGTATTGTTTAAGTTCTATTTAGTAATTGAGCAAGGACAAGTTAAGAATCAACAAGAATCGTTTAGCTTCATGCCGAGAGTATCACAGGGCGTTAGTTCAATAACTGCGGCTTGCACTATCGATAATGATGTAATAAGCTGGGGAAGTCAATCTTATACTTTTACGGTATCGAAAAATGAATTAACTTTAGTAAGAGTTAATCCAAGTAGTAAGGACACTAAGCGAAAACATTATAAGCGTAAGTAATGAGCGACAAGAAGATTAAGCAGTATTACAGTAAGATAATTAAAGAGGCATTGAAGGAAGTTGAGAGGAGGCAAAATAGTGAAAGTGAGATGCTTTGTTATAAGTATAAGAAGGCAGCCTTAAAAAAGGGCAATTATGGGCAAGACTAGTACATCATGGAAAAAGGGAGAAGGCGGAAGACCTAAAGGCGCAGAGGGTAAAGTTACCGCTGATGCTAAAGCCTTATTCATGGAAATAATGGAAGGTCAAGTACCTAAAGTGCAGGAAGCATTAAATGAGGTTTACAAAGAAGATAAAGCCGCGTTCTTAAAGTACCTAGCCGCATTGATGCCTTACTTCATTCCTAAGAAAACAGACGTTACCAGCAACGGCAAAGAACTAAACGAGAAGCCTATAATTATTGATTGGAATGGCGGAAGCGATAAGGATAATACCGTTTAACAAACAGATTGAAGCGAAGAGAGTAGCTGATACCAAGACCTTTACACTTTACGGGGGTGCTATTCGAGGCGGCAAATCTTATTGGCTGCTGCTTTGCTTACTTTCTAATTGTTTCAAGTACGATAAAAGTAGGTGGTTAGTGGTACGTGAATCATTACCAACACTTCGTAGAACTATATTAGTAACCTTTCAAAGATTGCTTGATGACGGCTTTCAGCAATACGTTAAGGAGTTCAATCAGCAGACGATGACGGTTACATTTACCAATGGAAGCCAAATAATATTCTTAGCTGAATCATTCGACACAGACAAAGAACTAAATAGGTTTAGAGGGCTTGAGATAAATGGCGCTGGCTTAGATGAGATTAACGAACTGCAAGAAGCAACATTAAACAAAGTAATCGAGAGAAGTGGAAGCTGGACGGGTTCACCTAACTGCCCTATTCAAATCTTAGCAACGTGTAACCCATCAGGCGGTTGGGTTAAGTCAAGGATATACGATAAATGGAAGGACAACACACTACCGCCAACGTGGGCTTATATTCCTGCAAAGATTAGTGATAACCCACATATTCCAAAAGATTACGTTGAATCACTTAGGGCAAATATGCCAGCGCACGAATACGATGTATTTGTGAACGGTAATTGGGAGGTGGATTTGAACGGCTCATTATTCAAGCGCACAGACTTTAATTACTTTGATAAGTTGCCCGAAGGTTTGCCCGAAAGCGTATTAGGGTACGTTGATATAGCAGACGAAGGTAGCGACTACCTATGCGCTGTATTTGCTAAGATATACGGCAATCAAATATACATTACCGATGCTATCTTCACTCAGGACACAATAGATATAACTTGTCCAATGGTTGCAGCTAAGATAAAAGAGTTGAATGCAGACTACACCCGTATTGAAGCAAACAATCAAGGAAGCGGTTTCATTCGCTTACTTCGTCAATCGGTGCAAGAGGATAAGGTATTGAGCATTAAGAACACCGCAAACAAGCACACACGAATATTGATGGCTTACCACATCATAAAGAATAAGTTCGTGTACGTTCACCCTGAGAAGCAAACAGATGAATACAGAGCAATGATGCAGCAAATATACGAGTATAAGAAGGACGGTAAGAGTAAGCACGACGATGCACCCGATGCGATGGCTGGACTGGCGAACTTCATACAAGCCTTACTGCCGCACATCTTTGAATAAAAAAAATTACCGATTACTTTTATAATTAATTTTAAAAAAAATTATTCAAATGAGTTATGTATCTAATTTAGTGGCTCGCATGTTCGGGCTTAGCACCTTCAACGGTATGTACTCGACCTCAATATACGACCGTAAGAACCCCATTCTTATTGATACGGAAAATAAACTAAGAATTTATAACACTATTCCTCATCTTCAATCTGTAATCAACCAGTTAGCCGATATGTTTAAGAACATGGATATAAAGCTATACGATAAAAAGACTGGTGAGGAGATTAAAGAGCATGAGGTATTAAACCTATTGAATAGACCTAACCCTTTGCGAACGCGCGAGGAGTTTTTATTTGAATACTATGTTTTTAAATCTGTGTTTGGCAATGCCTTCATATACGAGATTAAAGGACTACCAAGCGCGTTACCTTCGTTAATGTGGAACTTACTACCAAGCGATGTTGAGGTTATTCCAACGGGTAAGCTATACAATCAAACAACGGTCGATGGAATTATTAAGTCTTATAAGGTATATGATCAAGGCACTTACTTTAATGTGCAGCCTTCCGATATGATATATAAGAATGAGGGAGTTGGCGGTAACCTTATAACATCACAAAGTAAGATTGATTCTTTGCAGTTGCCTTTATCGAATATCATTGGTGCGCTTAAAAGTGAAAATGTGTTAATAGTTGAACGTGGTGCAGAAGGTATATTAAGCAATGAAAGCCAAGCCGATGGAGGCGCCATACCTTTAGGCAAAGAGGAACGCGATAGAATAGAACGTGAAATGAGTAAAAGCTACGGCATATTTGACGGGCAGAAGCGTAAAATCATCACCAATAGTTCTTTGAAGTGGCAGCCGATGACTTTTCCGATTAAAGACCTGATGCTATTGGAGTGCATAGAGAGCGATTTTCAAACAATATGCGCTGCTTACGGTGCTGACCGCGATATATTCCCAAGCACAAAGGGCGCAACATTCGAGAATAAAAACAACGGTGTTAAATCAACTTATCAGAATACAATACAACCGCAAGCCGATGACTTTATGAGCATCTTAAACGCTGCATTCGGTTTAGAGAAACAAGGGTTGTACTTAGTTGCTGACTATTCATATTTGCCAGTGTTGCAAGAGGACAAACAAAAAGAAGAACAATCCGAAAAAACAGAAGCAGAAAAAAACAGCATCAATGTAAATACGATAATCACTTTGAATAGAGCGGTGTTAAATGGAGAGATAAGTCGTGATGTTGCGGTGAACATATTAAGCGATGTAATGAAGCGAGGTGTAGAGGAAGCAAACCATCATATCAATTAAAGAAAAAAAATTGCGAATAGTTTTTGTATTTATTTTTGAAAAGAAATGGAAGAAGCGAAAAAAAATATACTAAGTGAAGTCGATAAGAAGTCGGCTCATTACTCAGTTAAAAGTGCTGATGCTAATATTTTAGATGTTAGCACATCGTCCCGTATCGTTACGGGCTTTTTCAATTCTTACAACTTCTTTGATTCAGATAAGGATGTGTTAATAATGGGTTCGGCTAAGAAGTCAATCGAAGAGCGCGGTGTGAATAGCACAGCAGTAGCAAAGATTAAACACGCATTGAACCACGACCTGACGACCTTAGTAGGTAAGTTGCAAGTGCTGGAAGAAACAACTAAGAATGGAATTACTGGTATTTATTTTGAATCTAAGATTGCCAATACAACACTTGGGAATGATACTCTTATCAATTATAAAGAGGGCATATACGACAATCATTCAATCGGCTTTAAGTACAATCAACTCTCTTTAATAGAGGCAGAGAAAAGCCCCGTTGCGTGGAATGAAGTATTGAGCAAGCTGGTAAACCCACAAGAAGCGGAGAAGTTCGGGTACTTATACTTAGTAAAAGAAATAAACCTTTTCGAAGGTTCAACTGTTGCCTTCGGTGCAAACTCTTTAACTCCATTCTTAGGCGTTAAGAGCGGCAACAAAGAATCAATAACATTAGCATTAGACAGCAAATTAAATCAGTTGATGCACACCGTTAAAAACGGCTCTCAATCTGATGATATGATGCACACACTTGAACTGCAAATAAAGCAGATTAAACAAGTGTTAAAAGAGATTGAAGTAGCTGAAACCTTTGATAAGCCCACACTTGCAAAAGTGCCGAGCGAAGCAAAATCAAGCGAACCGATAAAGCCAAAATTCGACGTAAATCAAATCATTAAAAATCTAAATTTCTAAAAAATGGAAGCACAAGACCAAAAAGCGTTAGTAGACGCTATCAACATTGAAGTTGGTAAAAAACTTGATGCGGTGAAAGCCGAATCATTAAACGAAGTAGCAAGTTTAAAAGCCGAATTAGAGGCAGTTAAAGCAGCTAAAGAAGAATTAAAAAGCGAAGTGAACGGTGAGATTGTTAAATTGAAAGCAGCTAATGAGGCAGCCGTAGAGAAAACAGAATCTTACAAATCACTTGCTGACTTATTCGTTGACGGTTACAGAGCAATCGTTAAAGAAAACGGTGCTAACATGAAAAAGAAAGGGTTTAGCGCTCAGATGAATGTTAAAGCTGCTGGTACTATGACCACTGCTAACATCGATGCTGTTGGTACTAACTCAATTCCTTATCAATTAGCTTCTTTTTCAACTGGCTTGGTAACAACTAAGAGAAGAAGACCTTTCATCATTGACCTTACTAACTTCGGTCGTACTGACAAGATGTATGTTCAATGGGCTGAGATGGCTAACAATGATCCTGGTACTGCTGGCATGACTGCGGAAGGTGCTGCTAAGACTCAAGAAGATTTCGACGTAAACGAAAAATCTGCGAAAGTAGAAAAAGTAACGGCTTACACTAAAGTATCAATGGAGATGTTAGACGATGTTGCTTTCATGGAAGCAGAAATCAGAAACAACTTAATTGAACTTATTGCATTGAAAGCTGATAGCGGTGTATTAAGTGGTAACGGTACTACTCCGAACTTGAATGGTATCATTACTCAATCAACTACTTATGCTGCTGGTTCTTTTGCCGGTACGTTTGGAACTGCTGCTAACAACTTCGATGTATTGCGTACTGCAATCAACCAAGTTGAGGCTGCTAACTACTTACCTTCTGCAATCGTGTTACACCCAACAGATGCTACATTCATGGAGTTGACTAAAGCAACTGATAACGGTTATGTTGCACCTTCATTATTCGTAGTTAACAACGGTGTTACTACTTTCGCTGGTATCCCAGTTATTAAAAACACTGGTATCACAGCTGGTACTTTCTTACTTGGTGATTTCTCTCAAGTTAACGTGAGAATGAGACAAGATGCTACTATCTCAATGGGTCATGAGAATGATGATTTCACTAAAAACTTAATCACTATCCTTGCGGAAATGAGATTGGTTTGCTACGTGCCGTCTAACAGAGTTCTATCTTTGGTTACTGGTTCATTCGCAACTGCGAAAACAGCGTTAAACGCATAGTTAATAGGGTGAGGAATTAAAACACCTCACCCTTTAATTTTAAAACTATAAAAAATGGCTAAGAAAGTAAAAGAAGTAGAGGTTATCGAAGTTGCAGAAGTTGCTGCTATTGTTGGCGACGTGTCAATTAAAATAATCAAAGATACTCAACACCTTAAAAAAGGTGAGGTGTATAAAGAAAGCGGTGATATTGCTTCGTTGTTAGTAGCGAAAGGTATTGCTGAAATAATCTAAAAAAAACTTTTGTTTGTTTGTTTTGTTTGGAGGTGGGCGGTAAAAAACCCACCTTTTTTTTAAAGATAAATTTATAATTATGGCATCAATATTAGTTAAAACAACAGACTTCACTGGGCTTTATTACATCGCTCAAACAACATACACGACTCCAATATTACAAGCCTATATTGATGAGTTTGAAAAAACATATATCCGCAAATTGTTAGGCTTAACGCTTGGCGACCTATTCATTGCAACGGTAGTAAATAACGTGCCAGTTGGTGCAAGATACGTTAATGTTTTTAATCCATTGGCAATTCAAGTAAGTGGCTTAAATAACGGTGTTAGTCTATTGCAAGAGTATTACACAGAGGGCAGAATATTCGAGAGCAGAGGAATGAAAGAAATATTAAAAGGCATTATTTATTGCTTATACGTACAAGGTACTCAGGCGCATCATTCACAGAGCGGTGTTGCTAAGTCTTTAGCCGATGTAGGTATAGTAATGACGGGAGAGAATGCAGCGCGTATGGGCGAGATTAGACACAATGGAATCATATCCGATTGGGAGGCGGTTCAATACTATATTCACGTAAACGCGGCAACATATCCTGAGTACGATGGCTTGCAATTACAACCTAAATACAGCGCAATATTATGATGTACAAAACAGATATAATAGATTACTTGAATAGCGTACTAACTGCGGTGAATAAGACCGTAACAATTACGGCAACAAGTAACCCAAGCGCGGGCGTTTACACCATTACCGTTGATGATGTTAAATGGATTCAACCAAGCATTGTGCTATCGATAGGGAATAATGATTATACCGTAAGTTCGATTTCGGGCTGTGTGATTACTCTAAGTGGTAGCGCTGCAATAGTTGTAACTTCATTCACGTTGCCAACGGTTTACTTCTTTCACGGTACGGTTAAAGAAACAAACATCACTTTAACTAAGCGCCAGTTCGATACACAGAAAACACCGCTTGTCTATTTGCTTGAAATATTTAGCGAAAGGTTCAATGAAGATGTTGATGAGTTCGAGCGCGTGAGTGATTTGCGTTTGTTCTTTTTAACTCACGCTAACTTTGAAGCGTGGGAAGTTGATGACTTTTACACGAATAGCATCAAGCCTATGCAAAGATTGGTACAACACTTCATTGATACGCTTAACAAACAAGTGAGAGTGCAACAGATAAGAGAATACGAACTAACTAACCTTTCTCGCTTTGGTGTTTACGTGAATAACAAAGGCTTTGAAAGTACATTGTTTGAGGATAAATTAAGCGGTGTTGAGTTGCGTATTTCGCTTGAATTAAGAAAGCCGACCGATTGCGGTGGGTATTGCTAACAAAAAAAATTGGCAATTATAAATTGAATTAAATTTGATGAATAATAATAACTTTTAAAATTAAAAATTATGGCAAATTGTTGCAGTCTTACAGTCGCAAATACAGGGTTTGGCTGTACCCCTATCATGGAAGTGGTAGAGAAATTCATTGAGGTTTCATACTTTAAAGAAGATGGTACTATCAATGAAATTGATTTGACAGATACATTTAACTTAGCTTATTTTACCGCATTGGTAAATAACGCTGATGAAACTTTACGCTGGTACCCATTGCCGTTCGTTAAGAACATGGTAGATGAGCGCGCAGATTCTGACTTTGAAACTTTTGATGACAAGACTAAAATCGAAAGACAAGTTGGTATTCGTTCAGTTAAAACAATGATTACTACTTTAGGAAATAACGCTGGTGCTGTTTCTCCTCAAATGGTTGGTAAGATAAACGATAAGAAATGTAAAGTTTCGGGATTGTTTGGTATTACTAAATCAAAGCAATTGGTAGGTGAAATGATTAATGATGGTTACTTGGCGCCAATTAGAATCGACAACGGTTCAATTTCTGCTAAATTAATCAAGACTGGCTCAGGTGCAACGACTCAAAAAATTGACTTAGCTTTTGATTGGCATTTAGATGTACAAGATGAGAGACTTCGTACATTGGAAGCAGACGAAATGAGCACAGATATTAGCTTGTTAAACGGCTTGTTAGATGTTACTTCAACATATTCTGCAATCGGTCAAACATCATTCAAAGCTACTTTGAAAACACAATACGGTTCATTCTTGAACCCTGTATTAGTTGAAGGCTTGGTTGCTGGTGATATGGCTCTTTACAATGTAACTGATAGTGCTTCGGTAACTATTACATCTATTGCTGAAAGTCCTGATGGAACGTATCAAATCAACTTTGCTTCGCAAACGGTTGCTGATGTGCTTCGTTTAACCATCACTAAAAACGGTTACAACTTCGCAGCGGTAACAGCTAACACAATTACGGTAGCATAAATGTAGGGGAGGGCTTCGGCTCTCCCTTTTTAAAAATAAAACAATGGCAGCAGAAAATGAATTCTTAAAAGTTGGCGGTGTAACCTTCGCACTTTACGGTGTAGCAGGTTTAACGAAAGACGAATTTGTATCGATGTACAAAGGCACTCCACAACTAACTGATGGCTTAGATAAGATATGGGCTACCTTAAAAGCAGAGTGCAAAGCGAAAGGTATAGTGTGGGCAGAGGATGCGTTAAAAGAAGCGCCAGCAAACACAGACCTACAAGTAAAGCCTAAGAAGAAAAAGAAAAGCGATAAGTAAACAATGAAGGCCTTAGCGGATTTATTGAAAAAGATTATTCGCATTGAAACTAAGGCGGACAGATTGTTTGTTAAAATATTGAAAGATAGCAACGTACAAGCGCAGATAATTGATTTCAATTTAGAGCAAATGTACGAGGGCGGTGTAGATAGTGAAGGTCGTTCTTTGGGTGAATATGCCACGATAACGGTGCAATATTACAAGCCTTTAGCGAGAAGTTTGGGTAACGATGGCAGAACAGACCATATTACTTTAAAAGATACTGGAGAGTTTTATAAATCATTTAGAATCAAAGTAGAAAATGACGGGTTCAAAATCACAGCCGACACAATCAAAGAGAATACGGATTTGGCGCAAATTTACCCCGATGTTATTGGGCTTACTAAAGAGAGCAAGCAAATGGTTAGTGAACTTATTACACCGTATTTTATTGAAAGCATACGCAAAGAACTATTGGTGTAGTATTGAGGAGATGCCTATTTATAACTGGTTAAAATGGCACGAGGATAAGGACGATAAGTGGCTAAGTAAAAAAGGCAAAGCTGGGTTACTTACTTCGTATATAGGAAACAAGTTGATGACGCAATTCATAGAACGTTTTGGCTTTAGTGAATCGTTTATAAAGGCATTAGAGAAGGAGAAAGAATTAGTGTTGTTACAGGCGAGAATGGCAATAACAGAGGACAGAAGTTTGAGCGCGTTCATTAAGATTTGTCAGATAGAGATTGAGGCGTTAAGAGCAGAAACGCAAGACAGAAGCGACTTTTACGAGATTAAGGGAGTGTTAGAACATGAGATGGGGTTTCAGATTGATATAAAGAAAGTAAGTGTAGCAGAATACTATACCTATTTCAAAGCATTAAAAAAAATAAGACCTAAGCAAAATGGCTGAAAGCGGTAAAATAACGAGAGAAGATATAATCGCAAAGGACGCGTTCACATCTGCCGTTGAGGAAGCAAAAGAATTGTTAAAGGTTGTTACCGACATTCAAAACGCGTTAAAGACAAAAGCTAAGCAATCAACAGACGGCTTCGCTATCGCATCACCTCAAACACTTGATGATGTTGCTAAACTAACTAAACAGATTGAAGACTTAAAGAAGCAAATAATAGCATTAGAGGCGGTAACGGAAAAACAAAAGAAAGCAACAAAGGATTTGACAGCGGCTCAGGCGCAAGAGAATTTAGCACGTCAAAAGCAACGCCAAGAGATAACCCAACAAGTTAAATTAAATAGCGACCTTACTACCACATACGAGAAGCAAGTTGTTAGATTAGCGCAAATCAAAAAAGAGTTAAAGAACATTAGTGCGGAAGGCGGCAAAGCACCTAAGGCTTTAACTGATGAGTTCAAAAAATTAGATACAAGCGTAAGGAAAGCGGAAGAAGCGGTAGGAGAGCATCAAAGAAGTGTTGGTAACTACAAGCAAGCATTAACGGGTTTGAGTGGACCACTTGGGAATGCTGCAAATGGTATTAGTGGAATGGGGCAAGCCTTAAAAGGTTTGTTATTGAATCCCGTTGCGCTGGCTATTGCTGCCGTAGCTGCTGCCGTTTATGGCTTATTTAAAGCGTTCACCTCAACAGATAGTGGTGCTACTGAGTGGGCGGTTAGATTAGAGCAAGTAAGCGCGATAATTGATGTTGTTAGAAATAGAGCACTATTGTTAATTGATGCTATTGTGGCGTTGTTTAGTGGTGATTTTACAGAGGCAGCGCAGAAGTTTGGTCAGGCGGTTAGTTCAAATACAGATGATTTTGAAAGGGCAACAGATGGTGCAAGAAAATATATTGAAGCATTAGATGACTTAGAGGATAGAATAAGTAACTACGCGGTGGCATCGGCTAAGGCTAATTTAAAAATATCAGAGGCAGAATTTAACGCTGCTGATAGAAGATTCTCCATACAAGAAAGAAGAAAGTTTTTAGAGGAAGCAATAGCTTTATCTTCAAAAGAAGTAGCCGAGCAACGGAAGTTTGCAGAGGAAAGATTTGTTTTAGAGGCAGAAAAGTTAGCATCATTAACTGGATTAACAGCAGAAGAAATTGCTTTGTATGTAGAGATGACAGAAGAGCAAAAAAAGAATGCGAGCGAAGCAGTTAAAACTGCAAGGAATAAATACGAAGAAGAGTTTAAAGCCTTAAATGAATTTGGGGCAAAAGTGTTTGAAGAACAAGAGAAGTTTTTTACTGAAAACAAAAAGAACAACGCAAAGCTGGCTGCATTTGATGAACAGATAAAAAAAGAGGCGATTGACAGAGCGAATAAAGAAGCTGAGGAAAAGAAAAAAGCAGCCCAAGCATACTATGACTTTTATAAAAGTAAATTAGATGACTTAGATAAAATAGAAAAGAAGAGAAGAGGAGATTTGCAAAAGGCAGAGCAAGTGAGATTGAAAGATGATAATGTCCGTAACCAACTTGACCAAGAGAAAAGACAAGGCTTAATTGATGGATATAATGAGCAAAGCGAAGCATTAAAAGATGCTACAAACAAAGATATTGACTTAATTAAAACTGGTTTAGATATTGAATATAGAGCAAGGCAAACAAAACTACAAAAGCAAAAGGATTTTGAGATAAGCAACAAAGATTTGACAGAGAATGAAAAGTTGTTAATTGAAGAAAAATATAAAAATGATAGTGCAAATTTAGCGCGTGAAAAAGCAGCGGAGTTGAAAGGTATTAACGAAAAAGAAAAAGAAGATAAGAAGAAGTTAAAAGCCGATGAATTAGCAGAAGAAAGAAGGGTACAGCAACAAGTTTTACAAGGCATTGAGCAAGGGACTAAAAGACGAAGCGAGATAGTTCAAAATGGTTTAAATGCTGAGATTAAAAAGCAAGATGAAGCGGTGCAAAGACAGCAAGAGTTAGCGGCAAAAGGCTTAGATAATACTTTAGCATATCAAGAGAAAAAACGTGAGGAGTTGCAAGCGAAATTAGAGCGTGAAAAGGAAGCGGAGAGAAGGAGAGAAGAAGCGTTACAATTAGCTGGTGCTTTCTTAGGTTCGTATCAAAGTAGGTTAGATAATAAACAAAACACTACTCAGGCCTTAGCTGGTGCGCTTGCTGATACATTAATAGCAAAGGCAATTAGTTCAACAATAGCGGGCGCATTTGCTGGCGGTGTTGAGGACTTTCAAGGCAAAGGAACGGGAACAAGTGATAGTAATTTAATCGCGTTTTCTCATGGTGAATCTGTTGTAACAGCAAAGGCAACACAACAATACAGCGGACTCGTTACAGCAATGAATAAAGGCTTAGTAGATGATTACGTAAAGCAAATGATTTTACCTGACATGGACGCGCCAATGAAGTCAAATGGCAATAGTTTTCAAAGTGCTGCGATAGTGTACACGCTAACAAAAGAGTTAGGAGAGTTGAAACAAGCAATTAAAAACAAACAAGAGATAAAAGTTAATTGGAACGCGCAAGGTGAACGAGTGGAGGAGATTGTTAAAGATGGAATGAAGACGGTTATTAAGCACGTAACAACTGGAAAGCGTAGATTATGAAGACTATATTCTATTTAAACGGCGCAGCGATTGAACCGCCAGCGAATCAAAAGGAGTTATCTATTCAACTTAACTTTGACAAAGACGCGCCAACGGCTCAGGTATCAATCAACAAGTGGCGATTCGTTCGAGATAACGCTGGCACTATTCAAGATTATATAGATGGCGGTCTATTGGGCGCTGATACTATTTACGGCAATTACACAACATCGACGGGTATCTTTGAAGGTTTGCCGTTTAAAATTGAATTAGAGCACTTAGGGACAACTGATGTTATCTTTGATGGGTATTTAGATTTGAGCGACAACGTGGAGGTTAGCGATAACGATATAACCGCGAGTGCAAAAGAAACGCATAAGATTGATTGGCTAAATGAAAGTGCGGATAGCGTAGACTTTCAATTCTTATACGATACACAGCCTTCGCTATTTAACAACAAGTTCATTGATATACCTTATGTTATAAACACAATACCAAAAGCTGGCGAAGCATTCTTAGCAATCATTTCAGCGTTCGTTATTACTAATTCTTTGATTGTTACCGGTAAAGATATATCGAAAGCAATAAGCAAGATAGGTACTGGTTGGGAAGCGGTGGGTGGTATCATTGAGTTGATCGCGGAAATCATTTACTTCATTACGCTTTTGGCGACTTTGATTAAATTAATTTACGATGCTTTCAACTATATCATTCAACCAGTTAAGTATCATCAAGCAATGAGGATAAAAGACCTTTTAGAAATTGGTTGCGCTCACTTTGGTTACACTTTTCAATCTTCAATATTTAGTGGTGAATTAGCAGACGCGGTGATATTACCTGAGAAGTACCAAAACCCTGACACAGATGGCATACTAGGGTTTCTTAATCCTAATGAACCTGAGATGAGAGGTTATTACAAAGGCACGTTCGGGCAGTTATTACGCGATATTAAATTGATGTTTAATGCAAAGATTATAATTAACAACGGCACTTTAATAATCGAGCGTCGCGATTACGATTTATTCCCAGCAACAACATATCAACTGCCTGACTTAAGAAACGATTGGAACGGCTTTAATGCGGATGAATTTAAAAGCGGTTACTACTTAAAGTTTCAAACTGATTTAAACGATAAGAATACGATAGATAAATACGAGGGAACAGCGTATCAAATTACCTTGCAGCCTAACATCGTTAACAATCAATTCAATCTATTATACAAAGGCTATGAGCGTGTAGATTTCCCTTTTGCACTCGCTAAAAAGAAAACATCATTAACTTTCCCTGAGCAAGTATTTAGAATAATCTTAGATACATTTAGTGCGGTCGCGAATGTGTTTGTGTTGATTATTAATGGCGCTATCGATGCCTTGCAAGCGGTGATAGGTTTAATTAATGATTTAATTGATGCGCTGGCGTTTGTTGGTATAGACATTAATTTTAATTTACAAGCACCTGAGAATATTCCTCCAGTTGTTTTAGGTACTTTAATTACTGATAGGCTTGGAATGTTGCTTTTAGAAAACGACTTTGTGAACGTACCTAAAATATTCATCATTCAAGAAGGAAGCACACCACGTAAAACAGATGTAGATGAAACACTTAACGCGAAATATCTTTGGGATAACTATCATTTTATTAATTCCTTTTATCCAATACAAGGAAAGCATAATCAGTATATTAAGCGCACTTTTGATAACGTGCCTTTTTGTTTCGAGGATTATCAAAAAGTAAAATTAGACAACAGAATATTGACTAATTTTGGTGAGAGCGCATTAGTTGATTCTTTAGAATGGAACGTGTACAGACAGAGCGCAAATATCAAGTACAGAGTAAACAAGCTATATTACAACAACTTCAAAACACCGACAACAAATGAAGCAACAGGAAATTAACCCGAAAGATTTACAGAAGGCAATGAAGGTTCTAAGTGATTTATCATCGAACGCTTCTTTGTTTCAAAACCTTGCGGAAAATATGATTAATACTTTGTCGCCTGAGGACAAAGAAAAAGTAAATAAGGCGGTGAATACAAAGGATATTAAAAAAGCAATGGATAAATTAAACGGTGCTTTAAATAAAATGCAAACGTATGGCAGTAAGAGTAGATAGCATTTCGTTTAATAGCGAATTAACAAGCGGTTCAACTGATTACCTATTGGGCAATGTGCTTAATAGCGTAACAGCAACTATCAATATATCGGTGGGGTGGTTTGCTTTTGCTTCGGCTTCAACTAAAATTCTATTCGCACCTACTACGGGCTATCCTAACCCTGATGAAGTAATTAGATGCAATAGTCCTTTATTTGCTGAGTTTAATTTAGGCGATACAATCGATGTTAATGGCACTACTTCCAACGATGGCAGCTATACGATAGCAGCTATTATAAGCGCAAACGAAATAAGATTAACCACATCGCTTGTTAATGAGTTAAGCAGCACAGCAGAAATTATAGGGACAACACCTATTACAGCATTGAACTACTTTTATAACTTAATAGAAAATGCAAATGCACCATCTTATATCAGTCAAATTGATGGCAGCGTGCAAAAGTATTTAGCATTTGATTTAGATGCAACAGATACAAGTACGGTAGTTCCATTCGCTGGTGTTGGTGCTAAGTCTTGGCAATGTGGAGGCGCAACAATTAAAGGCGATGGTGTAGATGCTTACTTTCAATACTTCGAGATAACACACAACTTTTTAGTTATACCTTATTACATCGAGGGTGAATACAATGATTTGATTGCTGGCGTTAAGCCGTATAATTTTGACAACACAAATTCTTTAAAATACATTTCAAACTTTGAAGCCTTATATTTTAGGACTGACCCGAATAAAAAGCAAATAGGTTCATTCGTAAGTAATAAAGGTAACGTAGGCTGGTTTGATGAGAACTTCAATACAGACCTTACAAACTATTCTCATACGGCAATAGTTCACAAAACACCAACCAATATAACTTTGCCGAGTGTTGAGATTTCGCAGAATTTAAACACGTTTACATTCGATGTAACAAACGGAACAGATACGCCATTCGTATTGAATACAACGGCTTGCATTTTAGGTTTCTCTTTACTTAGTGATGAGATTGATTATACCGATGCAGCAAAGACGGTAGAACAAAACTTTTTTATTGATAGGATTGTAACAACGGTTTCAGATGATGTACCAACAGCTAACGGTAATTATATAGAAAACGTGAATGTTGAGTTCATCAGTTCAAGTGTAGTAAGGGTAACGGGTAACTTTAAATTTGATGCTGGTGATGTTACTTATTTAAGTGCTTTGAGTGGTAAGCGTTATTGTATGACCTTTGATGTAGTTGATGATGCTTTGACTATTGATAACGCAGATAGGGTAACACTTTTAGTTGATGCAAACGACCTTTATATTGATACTTCAAACGATGGGTTGATTGTATTTGATACCACGATTGTAACAATGGCGGACCAGGCACAAACGGGTGTACTAACTACGGAGGCTTTCCCTACGGATGCTATTGTGATTCGTTCAATCATTGCTTTTGATTACGAAATTAATACTGACTTTACGAGTATAACAGCAAAGATTATAGCTGAGAATTCGACGGGCGATTCATTCGATTTGGATTCGTTTAGTTTCAATCTTACAACACAGCCGAAGGTTAGCGATATAATGCAAATTAACATTAACCAACCGCGACCTTTTATACCAAGCGGTGAAGACTTTTTTCAAAACATTATAGTTAAAAGAAGAAGTGATTTAGACGCTGGCAATCTTTATTATTATGAGATTGATTTTCCTATCTTATTCCGTTGGGAATATTGGAGGTCTTTGCTGGGTGTTAATGCTGCTTTCTTTAATACTTCACTACCGAATAACGGGTATAATAATTTATGGTATAGATACGATGCAGCGCCATTCAATATCAAGGGTGTTATTCAATTAGATTTAATAAACGATGGAAACGCTTTAAGTTTTGAAGATAAAATAACCTTAGACGCGTACAACTATTCAACTGGTGCGGATTGGACGGTAAAGACTTTAAAAGCGTATGATCTTGACGACAACGAATTGACAGACGGCACTAATAAATTTGTACAAGGCTTTGCGAAAACTAAAATAGTTGCAGTGTTTGAGAATACTAACCCGATAGATTTACCAAGCGTATTCGTTCGCTTTGGTGCTGAGGTGTACGAGAGCGGTGGTATAAGTGGTTTGCATACTATTGACTCCCTTTATCCTGTTGCTGCGAGCGAATGGTTTGAGAATGATAGTAATGGTGGATTGATTGAATTAGTATTGAGCGGAAACGAGATAACGGCAACGGCTTATTTAGATAATACTAAGATACCAACGGGCGGAACTTTAACGCTTTATGCGAGAATATACAACGGCACTCCAGCCGATGGTAAATTGACGGAAGCTGGATTGTTTAAGGCGACCGAAGATGGTATTCTAAAACAACTTGAATAAATAAATTTGCGAGTATAAAAATAATTTAATTTTGAATTTATGAGCGAGAAGATTAGCGAATATACAACAAGCGTTACAGCCTTAGCGAGTGGCGACCTTATGGATGTGAGTAAGTTAATTTCGACTTCTCCACTTGAATATCAATCGCAAAAATTAAACTACTCCGTTTTACTTACTGAGTTGAACGCTGACCTATCTATAACGCTACAAAGCGCATACAACGCATCCACGCAACCTCAGATATTAACATCTGTTGCTAAGGGTGGTGTAGTGATTAGAAGCGGTCAAGCCTTAGATACAAATTCAGTTTTAGAACTAAAAAATATTGCTGGCTCATCAACTTTTGTAGTGGGCGGCAATGGTATAGTGGCAAATGGTGATTGGCAAGCTACGGCAATAGCTGCGGCTTTTGGTGGTACGGGGCAAACATCGTACGCAATAGGTGATTTGATTTATGCGAGTAATACAACAGCGATTGCAAAGTTAGGTATCGGTACTTCGGGACAAGTATTAACGGTTAGTGGTGGTGGCATTCCTACGTGGGCGGCTGTATCATCTTCTAACTTAGGTTCGGCAAACTTAACCTCAGCAGACGACGCGAGAACATTCACTTTAAAAAGTGGCGGAACGGCAACACAAAATTTGCAATTTTTAAATAGTGGGGGCGGAAATTTATTAAAATTAAGTGGCAATAAAGCTATTGATTTTGGGAGTTCAGCAAACACAATAAAACCGAAAATTTACCTTGATGCTTATGCACCAGATAAATTCAGCTTGTTTTCTAATGTAAGTGCTTTTAGTTTTTGTGATATTTATTCATCAGGTCATGGTAATTTTGATTTAAAAAATGCGGCTGGAAACACAAAAATAGGTATGCAAGCAGGAGTTGGAGGAGTATATACAGAAACGGCAATCATGAGTCTATATGGACCATATTCATCTTATCGTATTTATAATTCTATTGGAAATAACGTGGTTGATTTACGTTCAGGTAACAGCGAAACTGGTGAATTTTATTTAAACAATAGTAGCGGAACAAATAAAATAGGAATGGTAGTAGGTGGAAGTATAATAGATACAAGTTTAAAAGTTGGTGGAAGTTTTGGAGGCGCAACGGCAGCTTTGCAAATAGTTGGAGCAGGCGCAACATCATCAACAAAAACGGCGTTGTTTCAAAATTCAGCAAGCGTAGCAGCATTAACAATAAAAGATGACGGCTATTGTATTATAAAAGCAAATAACGCGGCAATAGCGAGCGGAGATCTATCAAACAACGAAATGAGTTTTTATATTGACGAGGGAACCAATCATTGTGTTGTTAAAGTAAAATATTCAAGCGGAACGGTAAAAACAGGAACATTCAATCTAACTTAAATAATATGTTAAAAATAACCAACACAGCAGAAACGGCATTTACATTCAGCGGAATTGAAATGCCAATAGGTCAAGATATTTATTTCTTTATCGAGAACTTTAATTCAAATCATGGAGTGATGAATATTAATGCTTTTCCGCAAAAGTTAGTATCTGAAACGATTGATGGTGTAACAACAAATACATATCATCCTTTGCCAAAAATAGACCAATTAGATAGCGTAGGAATCGAAATAACGGGTGATGAAGAACTAAGCAAAAACGGTTTGAAAGGCGTAGGACTTCGCGTAGATACTATTTACGAAGCATCGTTATTGGCAGTTAATTATTTTGAGGTGAATGTACCAAGTACAGCTGGCTTATTTTCAATCATAGGTTTAAATTTAGAAGCAATATAATTAAATAAAAAAAGATGAAAGCAGAACAAAAAAAACAATTAGCAGACGCGTTAAACTACATTTACAGCATCAGCACAAAAGCAGCAGTTGAAAAACAATCTCACGATGTTTGTTTTGAAGCGGCAAAAGAATTAATGAAGTATATCGAATCAATCGAAGTTGAAGAAACTAAAGAAGATTAAACGATGCCAACGGGAGAGTGCATAAAAGCTAATTTCATTATTATAGGCACTAACCCTATCGAGGAAGTGCCGAGTATTGGTGGCATTATACCAGCTTCACCCGTTGCTCAATGCTGCGCTAAGACTACATTCTTTGCAAGTACGCCAAGCGATGACGTGTTAAAAAATGATAAGACTTCTTTTTTGTGG
>Ga0208931_1000192_pt1 | contig 23311 bp, 23 predicted proteins | sample Colrivmet1555B02_FD_187668 | JGI IMG/M metagenome (GOLD analysis project Ga0208931, IMG submission 187668) | Estuarine microbial communities from the Columbia River estuary - metaG 1555B-02 (SPAdes) (version 2) | ecosystem: Environmental > Aquatic > Marine > Intertidal zone > Estuary | place... | reverse complement strand
CCAATGATTATTAATAGTGATGAACGTCAATGGTCATGGATGGACGAAGGCTTGAATTCATTTGTACAATATTTATCAGAAGAATTATACGATAATAAATTTCCATCAAGAGGAGGTCCGGCCTGGACTATTGCAGATTACATGCGATTGCCTAAGGATCAATTGGAACCCATCATGACTAATAGTGAAAATATTATTCAGTTTGGACCGAATGCATACACTAAACCTGCAACAGCTTTAAATATTTTAAGAGAAACGGTAATGGGCCGTGAACTTTTTGATTACGCCTTTAAAGAATATGCTCGTCGTTGGGCATTTAAACATCCAACACCTGCCGATTTATTTAGAACCATGGAAGATGCAAGTGCTATAGATTTAGATTGGTATTGGAGAGGATGGTTTTATGGTATTGATCCGGTTGATATTGCGATAGATACTGTAAGACATGCTGTGTATGATCCAAGTTCTACCGCTGCGCCAACAATGGGTGGTCGTGGAGGTAGAAATATGATAGGTGCTAGTGGGCCTAGAGCTATAGATAAGCCTATGCTTCCTGGTTTTGATGATATATCAAAAGTTAGAAATAGAGCCGATAAGTCCATTGTATTTTTAACAGATGCCGATACAAGTTTGCGTGATTTTTATTGGAGATATGCTAGAGGTTTGGAGCCTTATGATTCTGTCACTAAACAACCTGCAATGAGTTACGGGTCGATGGAACCATTGACAGATGCTGAAAAAGCAAAATATGCCGATGTAAATTTATATGAAATTACTTTTTTAAATAAAGGTGGTTTAGTAATGCCTATTATTGTTGAATTTACATTTGAAGACGGCACCAAAGAATTACAAAAATTAGCTGCTCAAATTTGGAGACACAATGAAAATAAAGTGGTGAGTACTTTTTTAACCAATAAAAAAGCAGTCTCTATTAAACTAGATCCTATGCGTGAAACAGCAGATATTAATGAGAACAACAATAGCTGGCCTAAAGTGGCGGCACCTTCCAATTTTTCATTATTCAAAATGAAAGGTATGGGACGTGGACAATCGATGGGATTATCACCTATGCAAAATGCACAAAACAAACAATAAGAAACTAGCTACTATATTTTAATTGTAGATATAAAAAAGGCGCTCCAGAAATGGTAGCGCCTTTTTTTTATTGATTGGCCGAGGCCTTATAATATTTCCATTTTTCAATCACTGCTTGCATATCGGAAGGCAGCGGACTGTCAAAACTAATTTGCTTTTCAGTGGTAGGGTGAATAAAGCCTAAGGTTTGTGCATGTAAAGCACATCTTGGACAGGCGTCAAAGCAATTATCTACAAACTGCTTATACTTGGTATAAATGGTACCCTTTAAAATTCTATCGCCACCATATTCAAAATCGTTGAATAATGTATGACCAATATGTTTCATGTGCACTCTAATCTGATGTGTTCTTCCTGTTTCCAAAATACAAGACACTAGGGTTACATAATTATAACGCTCTATCACTTTATAGTGTGTAATGGCATGCTTCCCAATTTCTTCATCGGGGTAAGCGTCAAACATTTTTCTATTCGACTTATGACGGGCAATATTCGCCACAATAGTTCCTTCTTCTTGTTCCATATCGCCCCAAACAACGGCCACATATTTTCTTTCAACCGTATGGTTAAAAAATTGTTTGGCTAAATGACTTGCTGCTTCAGGAGTTTTAGCAAGTACAATTAAACCGGTCGTGTTTTTATCTATACGATGCACCAGTCCAAAGCGAGGTAAAACTTCTTCGTTTAAATCTGGGTTTTGGGAAAGTAAATGATGCGCCACTCCATTAAGTAATGTGCCCGTATAATTTCCAATGCCCGGATGCACCACCATATTGGAAGGCTTGTTAATCACCATTATGGCCTCGTCCTCATAGACAATATCTAAGTGCATGGCCTCAGGCTTGAGGTCGGTGTATTCTTGATTGATTATACTTAAGTAAACTACTTCGTCACCGGGTCTTGTTTTGTAATTGCTCTTCACTACTTTGCCATTCACGGTTAAAAAGCCGCCGTCAATGCCGTTTTGTAATTTGTTTCTAGTAATACCTTCAATTCTTGCTTGTACCCATTTATCAATACGCATAGGGGCTTGGCCTTTATCTACAGTAAAGGAAACTTTTTCATAAAGGGACTCGCTATTTTCTTCCGCTATGGGCTCTAATTCTTCTGACATGATGCAAAAGTAGGATATTGCTGCTTAGTTTGTAACTTTGCTTTATGCGTCAAAAAGTTTTTTTCGAGGATATGGGCATTCGTTCCTATCAGCCCAGTTGGGATTACCAGGAGGAATTGCTACTAAAAAATACGCAAATCAAATGGGCGGCTAGGCAAAACGAGCAGGATCTAAAAACGACCAACACAGAACATAGATTATTAATGGTAGAGCATAATCCTGTATTTACTTTAGGCAAAAGCGGTAAAAGAGAGCATGTTTTGGTGTCGGAGGAGCAATTAAAGAATTTAGGCATTGAGTTTTTTCATATTAATAGAGGGGGAGATGTGACTTACCATGGCTTACAACAAATTGTTGGCTATCCCATTTTGGATTTAGATAAATTTAAAACCGACCTAGGTTGGTATTTAAGATGTCTTGAACAAGTTATTATTGATCTGCTAGCTGAATATGGATTGAAGGGCGAGAGAAGTGATGGAGAGACAGGCGTTTGGTTAGAACCGAATGACCCCTTTATGGCTAGAAAAATTTGTGCCATGGGCATTAAATGTAGTAGATGGATAACCATGCATGGTTTTGCCTTAAATGTAAATACCGATTTATCTCATTTTGAATTTATAGTGCCTTGTGGTATACAAGGTAAAACAGTTACTTCTTTAGAAAAAGAATTAGGACATAAAGTAGACTACGAAGCCGTAAAAGAAAAAATAAAAAAACATTTTCAATTAATATTCGATTGCGAACTAGTTTAGTTTTAGAATATTAGTATAATGGAAGTGAGTTATTTCGCAAGAATAAAGCTGATTTTATTAAGCGAACTAGTTTAATAAAGCAAGGTCCCTAAGGGCAAGGATCTATTACCTTGCAAGCCTCCACTATGTATTACTAATATTTTACTTCCTGCTTTGAAATATTTTTCTTTCAATAAGCTATCTACTGCCATTAAAAGTTTTCCTGTATACACTATATCGGTAGGTATTTTTTCCAAAGTCCAAAGCTGGTTCATGAAATCAAAAAGTGCTGGATTTGTTTTGGCATAACCGCCTTGGTGAAAATTATGAAGTAAACTAAAAGAGGCTGCTTTATTTATTAGCAATGATTTTATTTCATCTTCAATAGTATTTTCATTTTTTAAAACAGGAATACCAATAATTTCTTGATGCGCTTCAGCTGCATTGATTAATCCTGCAAGCATCGTACCTGTGCCCACTGCCGCAATAATGGTAGTATAGTGTTTGCAATGTTCATTTAAAATGGTAGCAGCCCCTTTCGCGCCAATGCTACCATAACCGCCTTCGTCAATGAAGTATGTAGAATTATTATCAACACTACTGTGCTGATTCGTTTTTAATAAATTATTTTTTATTTCCTGAAAATTTGTTCTTCCCATAAACTCTAATTGCATTCCATAGGCTTGCGCTTCTTGTAAACTTGGGGTAACTGTATCTTCTTTAAATGAAGAATGTAGAATTATTATCAACACTACTGTGCTGATTCGTTTTTAGTAAATCATTTTTTATTTTCTGAAAATTTGTTCTTCCAATAAACTCTAATTGCATTCCATAGGCTTGCGCTTCTTGTAAACTTGGGGTAACTGTATCTTCTTTACTTGCCCTCACATAGCCAATACTTTTTACATTATTTTCTTTTGCTACATAAGCCAAGGCAACAGCATTCTAGCTTCAACAGTTGAACTACTTAAGCTAGTAAGGGGGTCAATGGTTATAGGATCTAATGTAAGGGTAGCTTTCAATGTTTTTTTATTTAAGAGAAATTGGTTAATTTTACCTACTCATTTATATCGAGTATTCGACAGTAAACTATCCTAAAATTAGGACTAAATTAGATTCAAATTAATTGAAAATATATGGCAGCTACATTAGTGATTTTGGCAGCAGGGATGGCAAGTAGGTATGGTAGTATGAAACAAACCGAGGGTTTTGGTCCTGCTGGAGAGACCATTATGGAATATTCTATTTATGACGCCATTCGTGCAGGGTATAACAAAGTGGTTTTTATTATCCGTGCCGATTTTGCAGATGCTTTTAAAAATGCCATTGAGCCAAAATTAAAAGGTAAAATAGAAATCGAATATGTATTTCAATCTCTAGATAAATATACAGAGGGTTATGCGGTAGCTGCAGATAGAGTAAAGCCTTGGGGCACTGCGCACGCTTTATTATGTTGTAAAGAACTGGTGAAAGAAGCCTTCGCAGTTATTAATGCCGATGATTATTATGGCAAAGAAGCCTTTGAGCAATCCTATACTTTTTTAAATAAAGAGTGTAATGAGAAAACCAATTGCATATTGGGTTATGAGTTGTCTAATACATTAAGTGAGAATGGAACGGTGAGTAGAGGTGTGTGTTCTATTGACGCAGAAGGCTATTTAAAGCAAATTAATGAACGCACTACTATTTATCGAAGAGCAGATGGTCAAATAGTATTTGAAGAAAATGGAGTAGAAACTTCTTTGCAAGAAGATACAAAAGTATGAATTTCATGTGCTTTGGGCCTGGTTTCATTGACTTATGTGAAAAGGAGTTTGACTTATTTTTAAAAGCCAAGGGCCAAGAATTAAAATCTGAATTTTATATTCCTTATGTAGCGGGCAGGTTCCATGAATTAGGTCTAGGGAAAGTAAAGGTTATTCCTACCAATGCAAAATGGTTTGGTGTTACTTATAAAGAAGATGCGCCGGGTGTGAAACAAAGTATTAATGCACTCGTAGATAATAAAGTATACCCTTCTAATTTGTGGTAGTGGTATTTTAGTTATAAGATCTAATACTGTAGATGTAATTTTTTAAATTACTCAATTGACTTTTTCTATTATTTAAATTGGCTGTATTATTTTTAGACAATTTAATTTTGCCTGCCTTTTTATTTTCTTTTTCGTTGACCGTCTCAATTAAATCAAATATTTTAGTAGACTTAATGGCAAAAGCAACTCCTTCAGCTTGTTTTTGTCTGGTATTGATAATGCCTATAATTTCTCCTTTATCATTAAATAAAGGGGCTCCAGAAGAACCCGGATTCGCACTTATTTGAATTTGGTAAGCATTGCTATCTCCATTATAACCCGTTTGTGCACTAAGGTAGCCTTTGCCATATACAATATCATTATCGTTTCTAGGGTAGCCTAAGGTAAAAATTTCTTCACCAAGGTCTGTCCTTTTTTTGCGAATAACAAAGGGGATATTTTTCGGCGCTTTAAAATCTTCATCATCTATTTTAAGTAAGGCTAGGTCTGAACTGTAGTCGCTGTAAATAATATCAGCATGTAATTCTTGGCCCTCACTATTAATAACAATGGCTCCATTTCCCTTTAGCACATGTGTATTGGTAATAATAAAACCTTTAGTATCAATTAAAAATCCTGAACCACCACTTATAAATTTTGCATTTCCAGGTACTTTAGATTTTACCTCATTAATTAAATGCCCTTGTACTTGTTGTTTTTTCTTGATCACTTCAATATCGTTACTCAATTGTAATAATTGATTACCATTCAAGCTAGGTGACAAAGACATCACTAGTATAGTGGTTGTTAATGCAATGAAACCGCCCACAGAAGCCGCAATAGCAGTGACTCTCTTGTATTTATTCCAAAGTTGTATCACTTTCGTTTTTGTGCTAATGCTATCATCGGTCATCCATTCGCCAGCAGCTAATAATTTATTAAATGTATGGCTAGTTAATTTTGCAAAGCTGCGTCTATGTGCATAAGACTGCATATGGTCCAAGAATAATTTATGCTCCACCACCATCTGATCAATATCAGGTGTGTTTTTTCTAAGGGTCTCAAATTGAGTCCTTTCTTGACTAGACATATCGTCTGTCAAATATCTTTCAATCGTTTCTAATAATTCTTTATCTTCCATTTTGCTTTTTCTCTTTTCGCTTCAATAATTAATACCGCTCTTCTCTATTTTTATTCTCCTATATTATATTGCGCAAAAAATAATTTTTTTAAACGCATCAAACATTTGTATTTCTGATTCTTTGCATTATCGGCATTGGTGTATCCAAAATCGGCAGCCAATTCCTGCATCCCTTTTTTATTCAAATAATAACCTTCTAATAAACTTTTACAGGGTTCCCCTAAACTATTTAAGGCCCGATGCATTATTTCAAAAGAAGCTTCTTTCTTATCAAACTCCCTCATGTCTTGTTCTACTGAAATGGTTTCTTCCTGACTACTTAATGGGCCGCTGTACTTTCCTAATTGATGCAGGCGCTTTAACCACAAATGCTTGCAAATAGAGAAAAGATAGGTTTTGATTTGACAGGTAAGTACAAATGAATTGGATTGAACCTTTTCATATAATGTAATCATTGCTTCCTGAAAAACATCCCTTGCGTCATCAAAAGAGCCATTGTTGTTTAGAACAAAGTGCTGAATAGAACTAAAATGACTTTTATAGAGGGTTTCCACCGCCTTGGAGTCATTACCAGCTAGTCCTTTTAAAAGGGCTTGTTCGTTCAGTTCAGCTTTCAAGAGATTAATACTTAATTTGATCAAAAGTAACCCAAAATAGGGTCTTTTTTAATTTTTTCAAGGGGAAGGGGGTTACCTTTTCTTAGTAGGGGTATTAATAGTATTAATTAATTAATAAAATCAAACTCAAATGAAAAAAGTAATCGCAATTTTCGCTATCGCTGCATTAGCTGCATGTGGTGGTGCTGCAACTGAAGCTACAACTGATACTGCTGTTGCAACTGTTGATACAGCTGCTGCTGCAACTGTTGATACTGCTGCTGCTGCAATGGATACTGCTGCTGCAAAATAAATAATTAGCTTCCTGCTAGAAGGTTTTACCTTTTTAGTTAGTCAAGCAATATTTCTGAGCCCTTGGTTTCGACCAGGGGCTTTTTTTGCTTGAACTGATAACCTTTAAAAACGAATATCTGTTAGTTTTTAGACCTAAAAATGCAAACATTTTTGACTTATAGCCTACAATAGCCTATCTTTGTTCTCCGATGAAAGCAAATATTAACAATTGGTTTTACTGTTTCTTTTATTTCTACTTTAAGCAAAGTAGCCGGGTTGTATTTGTAAAAGCGTAAAGAAATTAACTAAATATACAGTCCCGGCCCACCAGCCGGGATTTTTGTTTAAAAGCGGATAAGCATATAGTGGGGACAAAGAAAAATAAGTAAAAAGAATAGGTAGCAATTAGAATGAATAAAAAAGTAGCAATACAAGGGTACGAAGGAAGTTTCCACCAAGTGGCAGCCAGGCATTTTTTTGGCAAAAATGTAGAGGTTATCCCTTGCGACACATTTAGGCAAGTAGTTCAATTAGGAGCCGACGCTAAACTATCTGACGGTGCAGTGATGGCCATTGAAAATTCTATTGCAGGCAGCATTTTACCTAATTATAATCTATTACAAAAAAGTAAGTTGCAAGTTATTGGTGAAGTGTATTTATCTATCAGCCAAAATCTATTAACCTACCCTGGGGTGAAATTAGAAGACATTAAAGAAGTGCATAGTCATCCCATGGCTATCTTACAATGCTTAGATTATTTAGAAAAGTATAATTGGAAATTAGTGGAGTCAGAAGATACAGCGCTAAGTGCTAAAGTTGTACATCAAAATAAAAGTAAGCATACAGCAGCCATTGCCAGTAAGCTAGCGGCGCAAATGTTTGATTTAAATATCATCAAGCCAGATATTCACACTTTAAAAAATAATATTACTCGTTTTTTAATAGTGGGCCCAGCAAGTATTAAAACTTCGGTGGAGAATGCGAATAAAGCATCTATTTATTTTCAAACCGATCACTCAAGAGGTATACTTGCTAATGTATTAGCCAAAATTGCACAAGGAAATGTGAATTTGAGTAAGCTGCAAAGTATGCCTATCCCAGGCAGTACTTTTAAATACGGTTTTTATGCCGATTTAGAATTTGATAATAAAAAACAAATTGAAAAGGTATTAGAAGTATTGAAAGGCTTAACCAATAGTATTAGAATATTCGGTATGTATCAAAAAGGTAAAGTTGTAAAAGGATAAAAATGAATTGGACTGTATCAAATAGATTAGAGGGTATTGGAGAATATTATTTTTCTACCAAACTGCGCGAAATTGATGAACTCAATAAAGCCGGTAAGGGGATCCTTAATTTAGGAATTGGAAGATTTTTCTACCAAACTGCGCGAAATTGATGAACTCAATAAAGCCGGTAAGGGGATCCTTAATTTAGGAATTGGAAGCCCCGATTTACCTCCGCATCCTGATGTGGTTAAAACTTTACACGAAGAAGCGATTAAAGAAAATGTCCATGGTTATCAATCTTATAAAGGGTCACCTATTTTAAGAGAAGCGGTAGCGAATTGGTATAAAAAATATTTCAAAGTAGCGGACTTAAACCCTGCTACTGAGATACTTCCTTTATTAGGAAGTAAAGAAGGGATCATGCATATATGTATGACCTATTTAAATGAAGGAGATCAGGTATTAATTCCAAATCCTGGTTATCCTACATATACAAGTGCAGTTAAATTAGCGGGTGGGACCCCGTTATACTATGAGTTGACTGCCGAAAACAGTTGGGCGCCTGACTTTGAAAATTTAGAAAAATCAGATTTATCAAAAGTCAAGTTAATGTGGGTGAACTATCCGCATATGCCAACAGGCCAAAGGCCTACGAAAGAACTATTTGAAAAAATAGTCGCCTTTGGAATTAAGCATCAAATATTGATTTGTCATGATAATCCTTATGCCTTCATTTTAAATGATAAGCCTGAAAGCTTATTGTCTATTGATAGGGCCAAAGAGGTAGTGATAGAATTAAACTCTCTAAGTAAAAGTCAGAATATGGCAGGATGGAGGGTAGGCATGTTAATTGCTGCCGAAGACAGAATCAATGAAATACTTAGGTTTAAATCCAACATGGACAGTGGTATGTTTTTACCCGTGCAATTAGCAGCTGCTAAAGCATTAAGTCTTGATCAAAGTTGGTATGACTCCGTGAATAAAATATATACAGCACGACGCGAAAAAGTATTCGAGTTATTAGATGTTTTAAAATGTGTCTACACTAAACAACAAGTAGGCATGTTTGTATGGGCCAAAATTCCCGCAACTTACAAAGATGGATATGCATTAAGTGATAAAGTATTATACGATGCAAATGTTTTTATTACCCCAGGAGGCATTTTTGGCTCCGCTGGTAACGAATATATCAGAGTGAGTTTATGTGGTTCCATAGAAAAATTTAGTGAAGCTATTAAAAGAATTGAAGCATGCGTTTAACAGTCATTGGTATTGGTTTAATGGGAGGTTCACTGGCTTTGTCTTTGAAAAAGAAAGGCATGGTATCCAAGGTCATTGGAGTGGATCAAAACATTGAGCACCAAAACCTGGCCTTGCAATTAGGAATTGTAGATGAGATCATGTCTTTAGAAGAGGCAGTAGCAGCTTCTGATTTGATTGCCATTGCAACGCCTATTAACGTAGCTGTAGATGAGATCATGTCTTTAGAAGAGGCAGTAGCAGCTTCTGATTTGATTGCCATTGCAACGCCTATTAACGTAGCAGAAAGTTTATTGCCCACTATTTTAAACTTAGTGAACAAGCAAGTTGTTTTTGATTTAGGTTCTACCAAAGAAAGTATTGTAAACATCGCCAAAGTGCATGTGAACAAAGGTCGTTTTGTTCCTACCCATCCAATGTGGGGAACAGAATTTAGTGGTCCTGCAGCAGCACAAGCCGATGCTTTTGTGGACAAGGCTACGATTATTTGTAACAAAGAGCAGGTGGATGCAGATGCACTAGCATTGGTAGAAAAAACATATCAAGCTTTAGGTATGCATATGCTATATATGGATGCCATTAAACATGACATGCATGTAGCCTATGTCAGTCATATCTCACATATCACTTCTTTTGCATTGGCTAATACCGTGTTAGAGAAGGAAAAAGAGTCTGATGCTATTTTTGAGTTAGCGAGTAGTGGTTTTGAAAGCACGGTTCGTTTGGCTAAGTCCAATGCGGAAATGTGGGTGCCCATTTTTATGCAAAACAAAGAAAATGTATTAGATGTTTTAAATGAGCATATTAGTCAGTTAAAAAAGTTCAAGGCAAGTTTGGAAAAAGAAAACCCAGACTATCTCTTGGAATTGATTCAAAATGCCAATAAAATAAAAAGAATTTTAAAATAATTAAAAAAGCAAAGCACTTTAAGTGACTGAGCAAAAAATAGTAAAAATGAAGAAGAAAGAAGAAGTAGAAATTAAAAATGATTTAATAGAAGCTGTAAAGTCGAAAAAAACATTTACAGAAATTGGTATTAATGATCAATTGGTAAAAGCAGTGACTGAATTAGGATACACACACGCTACAGAAATTCAAGAGCGTTCTATTCCAGTTTTAATAAGTGGAACCAAAGATTTTATTGGTTTAGCGCAAACAGGTACTGGAAAAACAGCCGCCTTTGGTTTGCCTTTATTACAATTAATTAAAACAGCAGAGAAATTCCCACAAGCCTTAGTAGTTTGTCCAACAAGAGAATTGTGTATGCAAATTGTAAGCGAAATGAATTTGTTTAAAAAGCATATTCCAGGTTTGCAAGTATTAGCCGTATACGGCGGAACTTCTATTGGTTTACAAATCAAGGATTTAAAAAGAGGCGTACAAGTAGTAGTAGCCACTCCAGGTAGGTTAATTGACTTAATTGAAAGAAAGGCCATTAATTTAGAGAAGATTGAATATGTTGTTTTAGATGAAGCCGATGAAATGTTAAATATGGGTTTCCAAGATGACATTGAATTTATCTTAAAGAATACACCTAATAGAGAAAGTATCTGGTTGTTTAGTGCTACCATGCCTGCTGAAATTAGAAAAGTAAGTAAGCGTTACATGAAAGAGCCAGTAGAAGTAACTATTGGTAAAGTAAATGCAACGAATAAGAGTATTGATCATCAGTACTATTTAACATCTGCGCAACATCGTTATGAGACTTTAAAAAGAATCATCGATTTTAACCCAGGTATTTATGGTATTATTTTTACAAGAACCAAGGCCGATGCACAAGAAGTAGCACAGCGTTTAACACGTGAAGGTTATGATATTGATGCTATTCATGGCGATTTAACACAACAACAACGTGATAGAGTCATGGGTCAATTCCGTGACAAGACTTTGCAATTATACAACAACAACGTGATAGAGTCATGGGGCAATTCCGTGACAAGACTTTGCAATTATTAATTGCAACTGACGTTGCTGCAAGAGGTATTGATGTAAAAGGAATTACACACGTTATCAATTTTGAATTACCAGATGATGTAGAAGTTTACACACATAGAAGTGGTAGAACAGGTCGTGCAGGTAGTCAAGGTATTTGTATATCTATTGTACATGCACGTGAGTCTTACCGTTTGCGTCAGATTGAAAATATGAATAAGTGTACTTTCCATAAATTGGATATACCTAGCGGTAAAGATGTATGTAGAAAACAATTTTTCCATGTAATGGATAAATTAATGTCTACCGATGTAAGCCATGGCGATTACGAAACCTATGTTCCAATGCTTGCAGAAAAATTTGCTGACATGACAAAGGAAGAGATTTTAAAGCGTGTGGCTGCATTAGAATTCAACCGTTTCTTAAGTTATTATGAGAATGCACAGGATTTAAATATTCGTACAGCAGACAAAGGTCGTCGTGAGCCTATGCAACAACAAGATCGTAACCGTGATAGAGGTCGTCAAGAATTTGGTGGCGCCGATCGTGGTCGCACTAGAAGCAATGATCGTGGTATGGAGCGCAGCTCATCAGATCGTGGAAGTCGTGGTGCTGAAAGAGGCGCTAGTGGTTATACGCGTTTATTTGTAAACTTAGGTACCAAGGATGGTTTTTACAAGGCTAGTTTTTTACAATTTATTTTAGACATGAGCGATTTAAGAAAAGAAGCTTTAGGTAAAATAGATATGCGTGATATAGGTACCAAGGATGGTTTTTACAAGGCTAGTTTTTTACAATTTATTTTAGACATGAGCGATTTAAGAAAAGAAGCTTTAGGTAAAATAGATATGCGTGATATGAATAGCTGGGTAGAAATTGAATCAGGTGCTGCAAAACAAATGATTAATGCGGTAGATGGTAAAAACTATAAAGGCCGTCGTATTAGAATGAATGATGCAGATAGCGGTGGACCTAAAGGTTTTTCTAAAAGAGAAGGCTAATTAGTTCGCTAAAAAATAGGCATTCCAAAAAGTAAAATAAATATTCAAATATTAAAATTCGGAAAAATGGGAGACTTAACAGAGCAACAACAAAAAGTAAGCATTTTATTAAAAAAATCACCCTTGATTATATCTGGCCCTTGTAGTGCAGAGACCGAAGAACAAGTGATGCAAACGGCTATTCGTTTAGCCGCTACTGGTAGATCGTTTAGCCGCTACTGGTAGAGTAGATATTATGCGTGCAGGTATATGGAAGCCAAGAACCAGACCCGGAAGTTTTGAGGGTATTGGTACAAAAGGTTTGCCATGGATGCAACAAGCTAAAAAAGAAACGGGCTTGCCTATTGCTGTTGAGGTAGCTACTGCCAAGCAAGTAGAAGATGCTTTGCATTTTGGTGTTGATGTTTTATGGATAGGGGCGCGTACCACTGTGAACCCTTTTAGTGTGCAAGAAATTGCAGACTCATTAAAAGGAGTGAAAGTGCCAGTATTAATTAAGAATCCCATTAATCCAGATTTAGAATTATGGATTGGAGGCATGGAGCGTATTGCTAAAGCAGGTATTGAAGAATTAGGATTAATCCACCGTGGATTTAGCTCTTATGGAAATACTGAATATAGAAATGCACCCATGTGGCATTTGGCTATTGAAATGAAACGTCGTTATCCAGGTATTCCTATGATTAATGACCCTTCACATATTTGTGGACGTCGTGATATCCTACAAGAAGTGGCTCAACAGGCCATTGACTTAGACTTTGATGGTTTAATTATTGAATCACATATCGATCCAGACAATGCATGGAGTGATGCGAAACAACAAATCACTCCTGAGGTATTGAAAACAATGTTGGAAGCCATTCGTTGGAGAAAAGAAGACGTGGCTTCTGCAGAATACCATGCAGCGCTAGAAAAATTACGTCAACAAATTAACCAATTAGATGATGAGTTGTTGCAAGTTTTATCAACGCGTATGAAAGTAGCTGAAAAAATTGGTGAGTATAAGAAAAACAATGACATCACTATTTTACAAACCAATCGTTGGAATGAAATTTTAGAGCGTGCTGTAGGTAAAGGAAGTAAAGTAGGCTTAAGTGAAGATTTTATTACTAAGTACATGGACGCCGTGCATATGGAAAGTATCAATCATCAAAATAAAATTATGAATAGCTAGTTTGTACTTATAATTTTGTACATACAATATATTACAATTATAAAGTCTGTACTTCTTATTCAAGCTAATAATCATTACTTTTTGTAAAGTATTTATAAATGAAAAACTGGAAAGTAAAATTTTCGTCTCAGATAGTATCTTTTTTCTTAGAAGGTAAGTTTGCTGCTATCGATAAAATAGTAGAAAAGTCAAATGCTTTTTACATTACAGATGAAAATGTATATGCCTTACATCAAAAAAAATTCAAAGGAAAGAAAACCATTATCATTCCTGCAGGCGAAGAACATAAGCAACAAGCGACTGTAGATTTTATCATTGAAGCCTTACTAAATTTAGGCGCCACAAGAGAGGCGGTATTAATTGGTGTGGGCGGCGGTGTGGTAACTGATATGGTAGGTTATGTGGCTGGGGTTTACATGCGAGGGGTAGCTGTAGGTTTTGTGCCTACTACTATACTTGCCATGGTAGACGCTTCTATTGGTGGAAAAAATGGAATTGATATTGGATTGTATAAAAATATGGTAGGCTTAATAAGACAACCCTCTTTTTTAGTATACGATATTGATTTTTTAAAAACTTTACCCAAACATCAGTGGGAAAATGGGTTTGCTGAAATAATTAAGCATGCTGCCATTAAAGATGCAGCCATGATGAAGGCTTTAGCAAGTCATGACTTATCTTATTATCAGAAAAACAAAAAGGCCTTACAGCTTTTAATTGAAAAAAATGTACAGATAAAAGTGAAAGTAGTTCAACAAGATGAATTCGAAAAAGGCGATCGCAAATTGCTCAATTTTGGACATACCCTTGGGCATGCCATTGAAAATGGGCATGCTATCGAAAATCAACATGCTTTATTACATGGCCATGCCATTAGTATTGGTATGGTCTATGCTGCTAAAATTTCTCAAGTAATGGAAGGCTTTAATGATACGGGTTTATTAGTTGACACTTTGAAAAAATACGGATTACCCACTAGTATGCATTTTGATATAGACCAAGCCATGCAAATTATGCAGAAGGATAAGAAAAAGACAGGCGCTTCTATGCAATTTGTAGTGCTGAAAAAAATAGGCAAGGCGGTGTATCAAAGCGTTCCTATGAAATCATTAGAAAAATTAATAAAATTGTATTCTTAAGATGGTTGCGATAGTTCATCCAAGTAAACTAAGTGGTTCGCAAATAGCACCAGCCAGTAAGAGCTCTATGCAAAGGGCTTGTGCTGCAGCATTAATACATATTGGAAAAACTATTATTCATAATCCTGGCCATTCAAATGATGATCTTGCCGCCTTGGACGTAATTCAGAAATTAGGAGCTACTGTAGTAATAGGAAAAACAGCTAGCGGAAAAATACATACAAGTCCTATTGAAGTGAATTCTAATGGAGTAAAGCCTATTGGTCCTTCAATGAACTGTGGGGAAAGTGGATTAGGTATTAGAATGTTTACTCCGATTGCAGCATTAAGTAATGAATTAATAAGTATTGAAGGCAAAGGAAGCTTGGTCAAAAGACCCATGCATTTTTTTGACGAGATATTACCATTAGTGGGCGTAAAAGTACAGTCGCAGAAAGGTTTTTTACCTATACAAATTCAAGGACCTTTAGTGCCCGCTACTATTACTATTGACGGCTCTTTAAGTTCTCAATTTTTAACAGGTATGTTAATGGCCTATGCAGCTACTGAAAAGCAGGATATTGAAATAAAAGTAGTAGACTTAAAAAGCAAACCCTATATCGATTTAACATTAGCCGTTTTAAATGCATTTGGTTGGAAAGTAGAACATACAAACTATGAAAGCTTCCGTTTTTTAGCGCATGCGCCTTTACAACCTATTATTGAATATACAGTGGAAGGAGATTGGAGTGGCGCTGCTTTTTTATTAGTAGCAGGTGCTATTGCTGGCCCCATAAAAGTAAAAGGCTTGCAATTAAATTCTACACAGGCCGATAAAAAAATAATGGAAGCACTAATAAGTGCAAAGGCAAATATGATACAAGTAGAAGACGGTATTTTGATAGGCCCTGCATCATTTAATGAGCAGACTAATTCAAATGGTTTAATTGCTTTTGAATTTGATGCCACCGATTGCCCCGATTTATTTCCTCCATTAGTGGCACTTGCAAGTGTTTGTAATGGGGTTACTAAAATTAAAGGAGTAAGCAGGCTTGCACATAAAGAAAGTGATAGAGGACTTACCTTGCAAACTGAATTTGCAAAAATGGGCGTTCAAATAGAATTAGTAGGAGATGAGATGCTTATTCATGGTGGAAGTCTTATTCAATCGGCCACTGTTTTCTCTCAACACGATCATAGAATTGCTATGGCATGCGGTGTGGCTGCATTAGTAGCGAATGGTCCCATTGAAATAACTGAGGCAGAGGCTATTAATAAATCTTATACCAATTTCTTTACCCATTTGCAAGAACTGGGCGCAAAAGTGGATATACAATAAATTTCTTACCTTGTAATAACGAAATAAAGACATGAACAAATTCGGAACCTTATTTACAGTACAAATTTTTGGCGAGTCGCATGGCGCTTGTGTGGGCATTACTATAGATGGTTGTCCAGCGGGTTTGCCACTACAAACAGCTGATTTTGTGGAGGATATGGAGCGTCGCAAAGGTGGTAAACAAAAAGGAACTACACCTCGTCAGGAAGATGATATTCCTATTTTTAAAGCAGGTTTATTTAACGATACGACCACGGGAGCACCTATCATGATGCTTTTTGAGAACAATAACACGAGAAGTGGTGATTATGAAAAACAACGCGCTGTACCAAGACCCGGCCATGCCGATTTTACAGCCCATCATAAATTTGGCGGCTTTGAAGATTATAGAGGAGGAGGACATTTCAGTGGAAGGTTAACGGCTGCTTTGGTGGGTGCAGGTGTAGTGGCAAAAAAAGTATTAAATGCAGGTCAGCTAGCAGAAAAAATTAAAGTAGAAGCTACAATTATAAGTATTGGAGGAGAATCAGATGTAGAAAAAGGAATACAGAAAGCGATTGATCAAAAAGATAGCGTAGGTGGTATTGTTGAATGTGTGGTGAAAGGATTACCCATTGGACTAGGAGAGCATTTTTTCAATTCAGTGGAGTCTTTAATTAGCCATGCTGTTTTTGCAATACCTGCTATTCGTGGTATTGAATTTGGAACAGGCTTTGCAGCAGCATCTATGTTTGGTGTGGACCATAACGATGCCATTGAAGATGCTTCTGGAATAACTAAAACCAATCATGCAGGTGGTGTGGTAGGTGGTTATACCAATGGCAATGACCTTGTGTTTAGAATTGCAGTGAAACCTACTTCTTCTACGCCTAAAGAACAAGTTACCCTTAATTGGGAAACCAATGAACAAGAAACATTTTCAGTAAAAGGAAGACACGATTTATGCATAGCGCTGAGGGTGCCTGTAGTTTTGGAAGCAGTCACGGCCATTGTGCTTGCAGATTTAATGTTAATAGATCAAAAAATTCCAAGAATCATTAAAAAATAATTATTTATGGAAAGCGAATATATATACCATGTAACTACTTTGAAAGAGTGGGAAGCCGCTAGATTAAAAAACGAGTACACGCCTGTTAATTATGAGCAGGATGGTTTTATACACTGTTCTGTTGAAAAACAAATTCCAGGTGTATTAGATCGTTTTTATAAAGGTCAAACAGGATTGGTTAAACTCAAGATAGAAAAAGTAAAAGTGCAAAGGCCCGTATTATTTGAATTAGCAGAGGATTTGGATGAATTATTTCCACATATTTATGGGGCTTTAAACCTAGATAGTGTAGTGGAAGTAAGCACTATTAGCTAATTACTTATTTAAATACATATAAAGCCTAGTTTTAAATTAAGCCTAGTCTTAAAGTTTTTATAAAGAATACTCTATGAATATTAAATTAAGCTTCTTAATTATTTTAGTATTCCCTCTACTAATTAGTACAGAATGTTTTGCTCAAAAAATTTATCCTACTAGTTTAACCACTATTAACTATTTGGATAGTGCTAATGTGAATAAGTATCAAAAAAAAATCGATACACACCGAATTAAGATAGAATTAAATCATATTACGGGTATTGCTAGTTTTTATGGTGCCAGTTTTGACGGCACTTTAACCGCTACAGGCGAGATTTTCAGAAACAGTAAGTACACAGCCGCTTGTAATTTGTACAAGTTAAACACGCTCGTGCGTGTGACTAATATGAGAAATGGAAGGTCTGTGCTAGTTAGAATTAATGACCGTATGCATCCTAATATGTTGAAATTAGGAAGAGTAGTAGACCTTAGTACGGCTGCTGCCAAAAAATTACAATTAAGTTCTAAAGGAATTGTCAAAGTAACGCTTGATGCGGTGGGATATTCAAAAATCAACCCCAAAAAGCAGTAGACTATTCAAGGATAATCTTTAATTTACACTATCAAAAATTCTTCTTAAATGCACCTTCTTTATAAAACAAACTTTCTTCTTACAATAAATAAGTTTAGAAAAATACACTTTAGTATGAAAAAAATAATTCTAATGCTCTTAGTAGCTGTATCTAGTTTAACAGTTATTGGACAGGATACAGCAAGTATCAAACCGGCTTCTATTGCTTTTAAAGTTGGTTTATTTAATTTCAAAAAAACACCGTTAACAGAGAATGCCAGCCAAACCGCTATTCAAGGTGGCTTGCAGTATTTTAAAGGCATCACAACGCATCTTGATTTAATGATGAATTTAGACTTTGCTAATTTAAAATATCCTTTTTACAATTCTTCTAAGCTTGACATTGCTAAAAACAATGAAATGTATACTGCATTTGATGCAAGTTTAAATTATAAGTTACTGACGGATGAAAATAAATTAGTGCCTTATCTGAGTGCAGGTTTAGGGGTGGCTTCTATCAATAATGCGTATTATACTGCGTATCTGCCTGTAGGCTTAGGTTTGCAAATTAAAGCCAAGCAAGGTTCTTTTATAAATATACTTAGTACTTATAGGGCAGAAGCTTCTGCGCTTACTAAAATGCATTATAATCATTCTATAAGTTATTCCCTGCCTTTAAAATTAAGAGAGAAAAAACCGGTCATGTTACCTCCAGCCCCTGTGGTGGCGGATAATGATGGTGATGGAGTGGTGGGCAGTGAAGATGATTGTCCTAATGCATCTGGCTTGGTAAAATATCATGGATGTCCAGTGCCAGATTCGGATAATGATGGCATAAATGACGAGAATGACAAATGTCCTACGGCGGAGGGAGCAATAAAATATAAAGGATGTCCTATTCCTGATACAGATAAAGATGGTATAAATGATGAAGCCGACAAATGTCCTACTGCGAAAGGATTGTCAAGTTATGAAGGTTGCCCTATTCCCGATACAGATAAAGATGGAGTGAATGATGAGCAGGATAAATGCCCTAGCACTCCTGGTATTATGGGTAATAATGGTTGTGCCGATGTTCAACCACTCGTAAATGAAATCTCTTCCCAATTAAAGTTTGAGTCGGGTAAGGTGAATCTTAGTAAGAAAGGATATCAAGGCTTAGATTCCTTGGTTGTCTTAATGCAAAATAATACAAACATTACCCTAGTGATTACTGGCCATACCGATAATACGGGCACGCTGAAAATAAATGAAAAATTATCGCTACAAAGAGCCATGGTGGCATCAAATTATTTAGTCAAGAAGGGGGTAGATAAAAATAGAATGAGTCAAAAAGGATTTGCAGATACAAAGTCAATTGCTGATAATAAAACATTAAAAGGAAGAGCGCAAAATAGAAGGGTAGATATTGAAGTATAAGTAACTAACTAACTAATAATTTAATTGGCCAGTTCTTTAACTAGTAAATAACTACTTCTCTTTCTAGTAAGATTTCAAATTTTGCAAGTACCGATTGAATAATTTCCTCTGAGAAATTATATATTTCAATGCCTGGCCCATTATTGTAATGAACAATGACTAAAGATTGTTTTTCATAGCAACCTACATTGCCTTTTTGTATACCCTTCCAGCCACAGGCTTCAATTAACCAACCCGCAGCTATTTTATAGGTATCATCTGTGATAGGGTAGGCAATCATTTTAGGGAATTTTGCAATCAATACTTCAAAGAAGTCTTTGGTGATAGTAGGATTTTTAAAAAAACTTCCAGCGTTACCGAGTTTTTTAGGATCGGGTAATTTCTCTGATCTAATTTGAATAACTGCATTCGAAATTGCTTCTACACTAGGCTGCTTATTATTTTTTTGATGCAGTACTTCTTTAATGGCACCATACTCGGTTCTGAAAATAGGTTGTTTTTGTAAAACAAATTGCACGGAACTTATAATGTATCTGTCTTTTTCATTTTTAAATAGACTAGTTCTATATCCAAATGCACATTCGATATTGTTGAGTGTTATCAATGCGGAACTATGCGTATCATAAGCCGTCACACTAGCTATACTATCTTTGGCTTCTACTCCATAGGCGCCAATATTTTGAATAGGAGCAGCACCAACAGTGCCTGGAATTAAACTTAAATTTTCTACGCCACCCCAACCCTTTTGAACGCAGTAAATTACAAAATGGTGCCAGTTTTCACCCGCGCCAACTTCTAAGTAAACCTCGGAGGCAGTTTCTTTTAATTTTTTAATGCCCATTATTTCCATCTTCAATACTAAGCCTTCAAAAGTTTTCGTAAAAAGAATATTAGTGCCTGATCCTAGCATTAAATAAGGGGTATTTTTTTCTTTGGCCCATTGAATACTTTTCTCAATAGCCTCTATGGAATCAATTTTAGCAAAATAATTTGCTTTTTCATTGCTGCCAAAGCTATGTAAATTTTGAAGAGAACTATTTTGGGTAATTTCCATATTGTTTTAATTGGGGTCAATGTCTATGATAATACTAACAGATTTATACCTTGGGTGTACTTGTAGTAATCGTATATAATGTAAGAGCTGTTTTTTAGCGAGTTGTAATTGTTGCGGTTGTTTTGAAATTTTAATAGCTAGTTCCCAGATATATTTATTACGTACCCTGTTTACAATGGGTTGTGCTGGGCCTAATACTGTTTTTTGAATCTCAGGGGTAAGTGAATGAAGGAAGTGGTTGGCTGCTTCTTCGGCAATATTGTTTTCTTTATGTTTAAATAGCAAACTCATGAGCCTACTAAACGGAGGATAAGAGAACTGTTTTCTATTTTGAATTTCAAAATTATAAAAGCCAAAATAATCATGTTGTTGAACGAGTTGCACAATAGGGTGCTGCAATTGACTCACTTGTATAATCACTGTTCCATTATCATTTTTTCTGCCTGCTCTACCACTAACCTGTTCCATCATTTGAAAAGCACGCTCATTCACTCTATAATGATTAAAGTTGAGTAAGCTGTCTGCATCTACAATGCCCACTAAGTCTACATTTTCAAAATCAAGCCCTTTTACCACCATTTGAGTACCTACTAAAATATCAATTTGTCTTTGTTCAAATTTTTGAATGAGTTGGTCATGCTCGTTTTTCCCTTTTACATTGTCTAAATCCATTCTTGCAACAATCACCCCTGGTAAAGATTGGTTCAATTTTTCTTCAATCTGTTCTGTGCCAAAACTTTTTTGTTTGAAATTTTGTTTGCCACAAGCTTTACAGGTATTTACAATGGGGTAAGAAGCGCCACAATAATGACAAGAAAGTAAGTTCTTGGCTTTATGATAGGTAAGGGTTACATCACAATGTTCGCAATGTGGAATCCATCCGCAGGTTTCGCAAATTAAATAGGGGGCGTATCCTCTTCTATTTTGGAATAAAATAACCTGCTTTTTATTCGCAATAGTTTTTGAAATGGAAGCCAAGAGCTGTGGCGTTAGAATGGCAGTACCTGCAGGTTGTTTTTTTGTATCAATTAATTCAATTTTTGGAAGTGCGCCTGTACTAAACCTTTCATTTAAATAAGTGTAGCCAAACTTTTTTGAAATAGCATTATAATAGGTTTCTACCGAAGGGGTAGCTGAACCTAATACTACTTTTGCTTTTAATTGATTGGCATAATATATAGCGGTATCTCTTGCTTGGTATCTAGGGGCTGGTTCTTGTTGTTTATAAGAAGGGTCATGTTCTTCGTCAATAACAATAAGCGATAAATTTTTATAAGGAAGAAAAAGGGCCGAACGCGCGCCTAATACAATTTTAATTTCACCAGACTTTACCTTATTCCAAATTTCTACTCTTTCATTGGGATTAAACTTTGAATGATATATAGCTATAGATCCACCAAAATATTGTTTCAGCCTTCTAATCATTTGCGCAGTGAGTGCAATTTCGGGTAACATATACAATGCCTGCTTGTTTTGCTGAATCACTTCATTGATGAGGGCTACATATATTTGTGTTTTTCCGCTGCCCGTGATGCCATGCAATAAGCCTACAGGATGTGTAAGAAGTTGCGATTTAACGGAGGTCAAGGCTTCTTTTTGTTTTTCGGATAAACTATGCAGTGCGGTATTACCTGTATTTGGATCGGTGGCCAACCTGTCTATTTTTCTTTTCTCAGCCACTAATATGCCTTTGTCAATTAAGGCTTTTAATTGTGCATGAGTAGCATTGGCCTTTTCTAAAATAGATTTTTGTTGAACACTGCCTTCTATTTTTTCAAAATGTAAAAAAGCTAGTAATAAATCCAATTGTTTAGGTGCTCTTGTCCATTCATTCAATAATTTTTCTAAAGCGGCCTCATTTTTGTATTGAGCCTGCAAGCTTAAAAATATTTCTACTTTACTAGTATACTTATCTTTCATATTTTCCTGCACATAACAAATTCCTTTTTGAATGAGTTTATTAATAACAGGATAAACCGATTTTTTATCTAGTAGTTTTTGAATTTCTATTAAGGTTAAGGTTTTTTTAATTTCTAATGCTTCCGAAATTATATATTCAGCGTCGCTTAAATTCTTAATGTCTTCTTCTTGCTGTTCATTTAAAATAAAAACGCTTTCGCTAGATATTTTTAAATGACTTGGAATGGCGGCTTGCATGACTTCTCCTTCGGTGCACATATAATATTCGGCCATCCACTCCCAAAGGGCTAATTGATGCTCATATACAATGGGGGCATCATCTAAAACCGAAAGAATAGGCTTAGGGGTAAAGGCTTCAGGCGCTTTGCTACTTATTTTTTTTACAATACCTGCATATCTTTTATTAGCGCCTAACATTACTTCCACACGCATACCAATGGCTACTTCATCCTGCATAGATGCCGGAATCATCCAAGTATAATTTTTGGGAAGCGCTAAGGGTATGATTATTTCTGCGTACATGATATAGGGTTGCAAAAATACACTATGAATTTGGATACTTTCTATATCTTCTCATGCCTTCATCCATTTTTTTGAAAACAAGGTCTTTCAAGTCGTCCATTTGATCCAGGGTATAGCCGCTTACTTCCACCGTTTCCAAATACACCACTCTATGCTTTCCCGGGGTAAGTGTAAGGGCGCTACTAAAATGCATACGATCAACGGAATCCACTAATAGTACTGGTTGAATAGGAATATTCATTTCAATGGCTAATTTAAAAGCGCCATTGAAAAAAGATTTTAAGGGATATTCATCCGTCATGCTAAAAGTGCCTTCTGGAAATATGAAAATAGAGATATGTTTTTCTAAAGCCATTTTTAAATTGCGTAAACTTTGGGCTCTTTTTTCTGGGTCGCTTCTGTCTACCATGACTACCGCATTTCGATATATTAAACCAAACAAAGG
>Ga0208931_1000140_pt1 | contig 29921 bp, 25 predicted proteins | sample Colrivmet1555B02_FD_187668 | JGI IMG/M metagenome (GOLD analysis project Ga0208931, IMG submission 187668) | Estuarine microbial communities from the Columbia River estuary - metaG 1555B-02 (SPAdes) (version 2) | ecosystem: Environmental > Aquatic > Marine > Intertidal zone > Estuary | place... | reverse complement strand
TAGGCCTGAGGGTGTTTAGAAAAAAAGACCACAGCTTTCAAAACTTCACCCTAAAGAGAGACCGCATTCCCATTGTTTCTGTAAGTGGCTATTGCATGCTAGACAGCAGTCTGGGCTACCTTAAAATAAACCGATTTGCCGCCACCACTTATGACGAATTCAGCCTAGCCTTGGCGGAACTCAAAGCCAGCGGTGCCCAAGAACTCATCTTAGACCTTCGCGACAATCTGGGCGGTTATATGGGTATGGCCACCCAAATATCGGACGACTTCCTGTCCGCCAACACCCCAATTGTGTTCACCAAAAATAAAAAAGGCACTACAGCCACCACCCTGGCCAATGCAGGTGGGGCTTTTGAAAATAAACAGGTTTACGTTCTGGTAAACGAACGTTCGGCGTCGGCTTCAGAAATAATTGCTGGAGCCCTACAAGACAATGATATAGGAACCATTATTGGCCGCAGGACTTTTGGTAAAGGACTCGTTCAAAGAGAAATGCCTTTGGGAGACGGCTCTTCAGTGCGCCTGACCATAGCCCGTTACTACACCCCAACAGGCCGTTCCATTCAAAAACCTTACGGAGATGGTGACTATGAAAGCGCGCAAGACCGCTACGCCACTGGCGAACTTCAATACAAGGACAGCATGCCGGTAATAGACTCGCTGGCCTACACCACTCCCAAAGGCAAAATAGTCTATGGTGGTGGCGGCATTATACCAGACGTTTTTGTGCCAATAGAAGACAATGCGGTGCTGGTGGTTAAAGAATTGGAACGCCTTGGGGTATTCTCCTTCTTTAGCTTTGAGCAGTTAGACGCACACCGAAGCGACTACCAAGACTGGACAGAAGCTGGTTTTGTAAAAGACTTTCAAGTACCCGAAACCCTCTACCAAGATTTTGTAACATACCTGAAAAACGCTGGCGTCGCACTAGACACCAAAGACCACAAAGTTGCCGTATTATTAGAACTCAAAGCAGCATTGGCCTACCAACTCTTTGGGGACAATGCGGTGCTTAAAATTAGGGCTGGACAGGATCCAATGGTCCAAAAAGCCCTGGCTTTAAAAAACCAAACAAGCCAAGTGGGTGCCGTAAACAATATTCATTTGTTGTCAGATCCATCAGCAACAAAAACAAAGATCCAAACAACAAACGACGTACAAAACGGCATACAAAACGACGTAGAAAACGACGTAGAAAACACCGCAGAAAACGACGTAGAAAACACCTCCAAAGAAACCGTAGAAAATCGGGAATCATAAGCCTATGATCAAGACCAACTTTTCGCTACGCTCGCGCATATTTATCTCCATGATAGTACTGGTGCTATTGGCCTCTGTACTGATTGCAGGAATCACTATTTACCAGTATTCCGAACAGGCCAAGGACTACCACGCAGACCGGTTAGAACGAAAAGAAGAACAGCTCAAACGCAGTCTTTGGTACACCCTTCAAGAAAGTCCTTTGGTACAGAACAAAGCCAATGTGTCGCCTATTTTTAGCGAATCGCTCTTTGCCATATCGGACGTTCAAAACGTCAATTTCAGTCTTTACGCACTAGACGGCGCGTTTATTCAAACCGCCAATCCTACCGCAGGACCAGTTGAAGCCGCTGCAAGCCTGTCCGTAGATATTTTAAAAAACCTCAAGCAAAACAAGCGATGGGTGGTGACCAAAAGCGAGGGGAATGTGACTTTTTTGGCCGCTTATTCCTATGTGTATGACCTGGACCAAAAACCACTGACCATTTTATACCTGCCTTATTACGAAGACAACTCCTTTAACCAAAAAGAGCTGGAAGAATTTCTTTTTAGACTCTCCGGAGTGTATTTACTCATGTTGGCGGTGGCCATTATTCTGGCCTATCTGATCTCTACCTATATTACACGCTCCTTAAAAACCATCTCGGACAAGCTGTCCCAAACTGGTTTAGAGAAACAAAATATTAAGATAGAAGTCCCGCAATCGTCCGAAGAGATTGGTAAAATCATAGAATCCTATAACGGGATGATAGACCAATTGGAACAGTCTGCCGTAGCCCTAGCCAAATCCGAACGCGAGCAAGCCTGGCAGGAAATGGCCAAACAAGTGGCCCATGAAATTAAAAATCCCCTTACGCCCATGCGCCTCAATGTGCAGCTTTTTGAACAGCAATTTAAAGCTGCAGACCCAGAGGCCAAGGAGAAACTCCAAGCACACTCTGCCGCACTTTTAGAACAGATAGACACCCTGAGCAATATAGCCACCGCCTTTGCAACTTTTGCCCAATTGCCCGCCCAACAAAAAGAATCCCTTGAATTTGAAAAAGTCGTGGGTCTGGCCATATCCCTATTCAACGAATCCTATATTGCCTACGCAGCTCCCACAAAACCCATCAAGGTAAAACTGGACCGCACCCAACTCATTCGGGTAGTGACCAACCTATTAAAAAACGCCATTCAATCTGTTCCAGAAGACCGCACACCTGCCATTGTGGTCAAAGTATCAGAGACATCTACTGTAGTAAGCCTAGAAGTATCCGACAACGGAATAGGTATAGCCCCAGAAATCCAAGAAAAAATATTTGAACCCAAATTCACCACCAAAGGATCCGGAATGGGCCTTGGCTTAGGTATGGTAAAGAGTATTGTAGAAAGTTACGGCGGCCGCATTAGCCTGGAAAGCGAAGTGGGAAAAGGCAGTAAATTCACGGTTTTTTTACCTAAAACCACCCCTGAAAAATAAGACTCTGGAAAACCACCTCTAAAAGATAAGATTATGGAAAATCACCTCATCATTGAAAAAAAAGGCGCTATTGGTATTATAGCCATAGACAGACCCGCCAAATTAAACGCCCTAAACAAAGAAGTGATTGACCAACTATCTATTGCTTTTAAAAACCTTTTTGAAGACCACAACATTCGCGCAATCATTCTCACGGGAACAGGAGAAAAGGCCTTTGTGGCTGGCGCCGATATTGCAGCCTTTTCCCAATTCACCCCCAGCCAGGGTGCCGCACTTGCCCGAGAGGGGCAGGACCAATTGTTTCATTTCATTGAGCAAGGCCCAAAACCTGTCATAGCCGCAGTAAACGGTTACGCACTAGGAGGCGGTCTAGAATTGGCCATGGCATGCCACATCAGAATAGCCTCTGTAAATGCCCAAATGGGTCTTCCAGAAGTTTCACTGGGTCTTATCCCAGGCTATGGTGGGACCCAAAGACTCCCCCAGCTTATTGGCAAAGGCCGTGCAAACGAACTTATTTTCTCTGCTCAAATGATCCCTGCCACCAAAGCCCAAGACTACGGTTTGGTCAATAAGGTAGTACCTCTTGACCAGCTCATGGAAACCGCTGAATCTCTAGCCACCAAAATAGCCCAGCAATCTCCCACCGCCATACGTGCCGCCATTGCAGCCGTAAACGCAGGACTAGATCCTGATAAAAATGGTTATGAAACAGAAATTCAGCACTTTGGCGCATGCTTTGGCACCCCAGACTTTATAGAGGGGACCTCTGCCTTTCTAGAAAAAAGAAAAGCACAGTTTAAGGGGGCATAGTGTTTGTTTAGACCTAAAGCAGTTGCTGCTACAAAAAAGGAGAAGTGATTAGACTTCTCCTTTTTTGTTGCGATATTTTTTGTAGGCCCTTATGCCGAGCATGAGGAGGAGGGCGAGGCCGAGCAGGCCTGCGAGGCCAAAGATCCAGCCTATGGTGTTGCGGAGGATCACTAAAAAGATGATGGCGAATAGTAAGATGGTGGCGCCTTCATTCCAAATGCGCATGAAGGTGGCGCTGTAGCGGGGGCGTACTTGGCCGCGTTGGAGTTCGCGCACCATTTGGTGGCATTTGAGGTGGTATAGCCATAGGAGGACTACAAAGAAAAGTTTTAGGTGCATCCACCCTTGGGTGAGGAAAATGGGTTGGAGGTAGAGGAGCCATAGGGCAAAACCGGTGGCGAGTATGGCGGAGGGCCAAGTAATGATATTCCACAGGCGGCGGGTCATGAGCTGTAGCTGTGGCACTATATAGGCCTGGGCTGCTGCGGGTTGGTCTAGGGCCTCTATATGGTAGACAAAGAGGCGGGGAATATAGAAAAGCCCTGCGAACCAAGTGATCACGAAGATCAGGTGCAGGGCTTTTATAAGTAAGTATGTGTCTAATGTATCTAGGATCATAGACACAAAAATAATCAATTATTCTTTGTCATCGGCTACCGATAAAAAGGGCAGTCCTTTGGCGGTGAATGCCGCGTTAAAGGCTTCTAATTGCTCGGAAATACTTTGGTTAAAGGCCGCCAATTGCACGGCAATGGCTGCGGTGAGCTCTTGTCTTACTGCCTCATCTTGCTCCGTGGGAGCAAAGTCATCTAGACCAACCAATGAATTCAAGTGGCCCAATTTGTTGGTGAGGCGTATGGGGAAGTTCAAGGGATCTTGTCCAGACCTATTCTGGGTCTGGTACAAGGCTTTCTCTACCGTTTCTAAGCTTTCCTTCATGTCCTTGGCCATGGTGTGTAGATCACTTACAGCAGTGTCTCCTTTGTATTTTTTCATAAAGGCAGACAGCTTGGCGTTCACATCACGGATATTTTTTATGGCGTTGTGGGCCTCGTTAATGGTCGTGTTTACCGCAGTAATAAAGTCGTATTGGGCCTGCATGTCTGCCACAGAGGCTTCTGCACGCGGGTCTGCCATAAGGTTAAAGTCATGGGTGGCTATGGTCTGGTCTCCCACGCTCATAGAGACCTTATACGCCCCAGGAACGGCTTTTGGTCCATCTAGGTTGGCCCACCACATAATCATTCCAGGCAGCAGCTCGGAACCAGTTCCTCTGGTGTCCCATACAAAACTATTGGCTCCTGCAGTGAGGGTGAGTTTGTCTTTGCGTTCTTTGGCTTTGTTGCTGAAGCTGGCCAGTAGGTCTCCAGCGGCATTGTGGTAATTTAATACCACCGAGTCTTGCTCCATTCCTTCTGGAAGGTAAAAGTGGGTAATGACCCCGTTAGGCAGGTTGGTTCCCGCTGTTAGGGAAGCCCTTCCGCCACGACCTTTGGTCCTGTAGGCATCTTTTGGATCGAACAAACGGGCGGTTTTGGCACTGGAATTTCCGGCAGCCAAAAGCTGATGCAGCACCGTAAGGTCATCTATCATCCAAAGAGACCTTCCCTGGGTGGCCACAATAAGGGCGTTGTCCTTAACGGCCAAATCTGTGATGGGCACCAAAGGCAGGTTGTTTTGAAAAGACTGCCAAGCGGCACCGTCATTGTAAGACACATACATGCCGTTTTCTGTTCCTGCATACAAGAGGCCTTTTTGTGCAGGGTCTTCTCTGAGCACCCTAGTAAAGTGCTCTTTGGCTATACCGCTGGTAATGGTGGTCCAAGTTTTTCCGTAGTCTGAAGTCTTGTATAAATAAGGCGTAAAGTCTCCTGACTTATAAGAAGTAGCGGCTATGTAGCAGACCGCTGGATCAAAGGCAGAGGGTTCTACCGAGTTCACCATAGCCCATGTGGGCATTTGCTTTGGGGTAATATTGGTCCAATTGGCACCACCGTCTTTGGTGAGGTGCACGAGGCCGTCGTCTGAGCCCACCCACAATTCGCCTTCTTTTAAAGGACTTTCTGCTGCAGCAAAAATAGTGGCGTAATACTCTACTCCGGTATTGTCTTGGGTAATAGGCCCTCCAGAAGACACCAATTTAGTAGGGTCATTTCTAGTGAGGTCTGGACTTAAGATCTCCCAGCTTTGCCCCTCGTTGGTGGTGGCGTGTACATGCTGAGAAAAGGTGTATAATTTGTCTGGGTTGTGCTTGGAGAAAATAATGGGGAAGTTCCATTGGAAACGGTACTTCATACCCTCTGCCCCATAACCCATTGGGTTGTCTGGCCACACATTTATTCCTCTGGTCGTTCCTGTTTTGTGGTTCACGCGGGTTAAGAAACCACCGTAACTACCACCGTACACAATGTCGTTGTTTTTTGGGTCTACGGCAATATGCGCAGACTCTCCTCCGGCTGTTTCTTCCCAATCAGATTCAGAAATACTCCCCCCGTCTGAACGGTGTTTTACGCGCTGGGTAGAGTTGTCTTGCTGGGCCACATAAATTCTATAAGGGAAACTGTTGTCTGTAGTAACCCTGTAATACTGGGCCGTTGGCTGGTTGTGGTAGGTACTCCAGCTGGCGCCGCCGTCTAGGGACACCTGAGCACCACCGTCGTCTGCCATGATCATTCTTTGGTTGTCTTCTGGAGCAATCCATAAATCGTGGTGGTCTCCATGGGGCGCGTTGGCCGTTTCAAAAGACTTTCCGCCGTCTGTACTTTTGTGGTAGCGCACATTGAGCACATAGAGCCCGTCTGCATCCTGGGTGTCTGCGTATAATCTGGTGTAGTACCAGGCACGCTGGCGTAATTTACGTTCGTCGTTTATTTTGTTCCAAGTAGCGCCACCGTCTTCTGAACGGTACAAACCACCCTGGTCTTTATTTTCTACCATGGCCCAAATGCGGTCTGCCTTTACTGGAGAGGCGGCAACACCCATAATCCCAAGCGTGCCTTTAGCAAAACCTTTGTTGGCAGAGAGCTCGGTCCAGCTTTCTCCTGCGTCTGTACTTTTCCACACCTTGGAACCTTCTCCTCCTGAATTCAGGGAATAAGGGGTTCTGTTCACCCGCCAAGTGGTGGCATACAACACCCTAGAATTGTTAGGGTCTATTATTAAATCTACCGCCCCAGCGTTGGCATTGGCAAACAAGGTACGTCTCCAGCTCTTCCCGCCGTCTGTACTCTTGTACACCCCACGCTCCTGGGTGGGCTTGTATATATTGCCCAATACGGCTGCATAAACTACATCTGGATTGGTGGGGTGAATACGCACCCTAGGAATGTGCCTACTCTCTGGGAGTCCTATAAAATTCCAAGTCTTTCCGGCATCTATACTCTTGTACATGCCGTTACCGGAAGAAACATTCCCCCTAAGGGTCACTTCTCCCCCGCCCACATAAATGACGTTAGGATCTGAAGGGGCTACGGCAACTGCGCCAATACTCCCGCCAAAGAAACCGTCTGATATATTTTTCCAAGTGGTTCCTGCGTTGTCTGTTTTCCAAACCCCACCACCGGTAGCGCCCATATAAAATAGATTGGGTTGTCCTAGCACCCCTGTTACGGCAGCAGAACGTCCGCCCCTAAAAGGGCCCAGTTCTCTGTATTCAATGCCTTGAACCAGCTCCGTCGCAATGGCAGGGGCTGTGGCTTTATTTCTTCTTTGTGCTTGGGTGTCTTGGGGACTCAAAACCAAGGCCAAAAGCCCTAGACTGAGTAGGAAATAGTTTTTCATGGATTCGTCGGTTTATTAAAGAACCTAATTTACGAAAAAAACCGTTTAATTTCCCTTCTTAAAAAATAGCCGGTAATGAGGGTGGCCAATAGGTCAGAAATGGGAAAGGCCAGCCATACCCCAATGGTCCCAAACCACATAGGCAATAAGAATACCAAAGGAATAAATAAAAGTGCCTGACGGCTCAAAGTGAGTAAAAGGGCTGGAATGGCTTTGCCAGCCGCCTGAAAATAAGCAGCGCCAATGAGCTGAAGCGCAATAATAGGGGTGGCGGCAAATACCCAGCGCATGGCCGCAGGCGTATTTTCTAAGACATAGGCATTTAAGGCCATGGTCTCTGGATCTGCATTTTTAGAAGAGAGGAATAAGGCCGTAATGGCCTCTGGAAATACCATCAGTCCTATAAATACTAAGGTGGCTAGCGCCGACGCGTACAAAATAGCGGTATTGATACTCTCGCGAACCCGCTGCATATTTCCGGCCCCGTAATTAAAACCGGCAATGGGTAAAAACCCCTGGGTGACCCCAAAAACAGGAAATAAGGCAAACATGAGCATACGCCCCACAATGGCATACACGGCCACCAGGGCTTCTCCACCCATAGAAAATAGCAGGCTGTTCATGATCAGGTAAGTGATGGAGGTAGCGGCCTGTCTGGCCAGGGTCACAAAGCCCAAGGCCCCAATTTCTGAGACAATGGGTTTTTTAAAGACAAAATGCTTAAAACGTGGTTTTAAAGAAGCGTTTTTAGACAAAAAGAAATAGGCTACATAGGCAAAACAGAGCAAATAACCTCCGGTAGTGGCCCAGGCCGCTCCGGCCATGCCCCAGTCAAAGACATAAATAAAAACATAATCCATGAGTAGGTTTCCCACTGAGGGAATGATCATGGCCACCATGGCAAATTTAGGCTTGCCCTCTGCCCTAATAACGGTATTGCCCATCATACAAAGGCCCAAGAAAGGCACCCCGTATAAAACAATGGTGTAATAGGTTTTGGCCAGCGGGTAAATTTGTCCCTGGCCCCCAAAGGCGGGTATAATACCCTCCATAAAATACAGCCCCAAAGCGGCCATAGATACGGTAATGAGCACCGTAAGGGCTATCTGATTCCCAAAAGTAGTGGTGGCTTTTTCATGGTCTCCGGCGCCTAGGGCGCGAGAAATAATACTGGAACCGCCAATGCCAATGGCCATTCCAAGTGCGGCAATAAAGAAAGACACCGGCAGGACCACATTAATGGCCGCAATACCCAAAGCCCCAATCCAGTTCCCTACAAAAATAGAGTCCACCAGTACATTGAGTGACATGACCAGAATCCCAATAGAAGCCGGCACCGCTTGCTTTACCAGCAGCGGGCCTATGGGCTGTGTGCCTAAAGCGGCCGCAGAAATTTTAGACATAGGGCAATTCGCTGGTGGTTTCCCACTGCGTCACCCAATCTTTCATGAGCGCAACCCAGGCATCTGAGTCATTCAGGCAAGAGATGTGCTTAAAGCTTTCACCACCTGCTTCCATAAATTCTTCTTCGCCCTCCATGGCAATTTCTTCCAAAGTCTCCAAACAATCGGAAACAAATGCAGGGGTAATGACCGCCAATTTGGTCTTGCCTTCTTTGGCAAAACGCTCAAATTCATAGTCAGTATAAGGTTTTAACCATGGGTCTCCAGCCAACCTAGATTGGAAAGACAGGGCCACCTGCTCTTCTGGCAAGCCCAGGTATTCCCGGACCAATTTGGTAGTCTCATAGCACTGGTGCCTGTAGCAAGTATGGTGGGCCACCGAATTAATACTACAGCAGTTGCCGTCTATGGCACAGTGGAACTTGGTAGGATCTGATTTTCTAATATGACGCTCTGGAATCCCGTGGTAGGAAAACAAGATCTGGTTATAGTCAAAACCTTCCAATTGTTTTTTAATATGGTCTCCCAGGACTTTAATATAGTCTGGTTGTCTGTAAAAGGCTTGCAAGGTTTGCACTTTCATCTCAGGAAAGTGCTTGCGTTGGTCTTCCAATACCTTCACCACCACGGTCTCAAAAGAGCTCATGGCGTATTGTGGATATAGGGGCACCAAAAGCACCTCATCTACCCCCTTAGCGTCTAGCTCTGTCAAGGCATTTTTAATGCTCATAGAACCATAGCGCATCCCTAAAGCTACTGGCATGTGTAATTGGGCCGCCAATTTAGCGGTAAAGCGCTCAGAGATCACCACCAAAGGGGACCCTTCTTCCCACCAGATCTTGGCGTAGGCTTTTGCAGACTTTTTGGGCCTGGTTTGTAGTATAATTCCTTTGACCAAAAGCGTTCTAAGCGCTTTGGGAACATCTATGACCCTAGAATCCATTAAGAATTCTGCCAAATAAGGCTTGACGTCTTTTTTGGTAGGGGAATCTGGAGAACCTAAGTTAACGAGTAATAATCCTTTTTTACCCATTATTCTACGCAGGCTGCTTCATAAGATTGGTACACTACTCTGATCAGTACCTCTCCGTCTATATTATTGGCTTTCTTGTATTGGTCAATACAAGTGTCATAAATGTCCTTGTTAAACTGCCCCACATAGGTAGTGGCTGCATTTTGCTCGTGGTTCACCACCAGGTCTAAGTTTTCTTTACATTCGCAGTTGGTAGGAGCTTCTCCACAACTGGCCAAAAGGACCATGGCGGCAAGGGCTAATAAGGCCTTTCCATTGTACATCATTTTCTTCATAGGGTTTCTTTTTTATGTAAACTTGAACGTAAAATTAATCTAATTTTTCAAAAGGAGAATGCATACTTTTAAACTCTGGCACCAATTTTTTCATTTGTTTTACCAATGCTTCTGCTGTGGCACCCTGAGCGGCCATCTCTAATAAAACGGCAATACCACTGGCTAGGGTGGCGGCTAGGGTTTCTTTCTTGGCTTTAAAAATCAAGGGGTTGTGGGAAGGTAGTAAATCTTCTTTGTCTGTGAGCAATTCTTCATAGAGCTTCTCTCCTGGCCTAAGGCCGCTGTATTCAATTTTTATGTCCTGGTCTTCTACCAATCCAGACAGGCGGATCATATTTACGGCCAGGTCTTTAATTTTCACTGGGTCGCCCATGTCAAAGACAAAAACCTCTCCGCCGCCGCCAATAACACCTGCTTCTAAGACCAATTGACAGGCTTCTGGAATGGTCATAAAATAACGGGTAATTTCTGGATGGGTGACGGTCACCGGCCCTCCTGCCGCTATTTGGGCGCTAAAGATAGGCACTACTGAACCGTTGGACCCAAGCACATTCCCAAAACGGGTGGTAATGAGCTTGGTTTGGCCTGCTTTTTCCATACAAGCCGCCAAATACAATTCTGCAATGCGTTTAGAAGCCCCCATCACATTAGAGGGGTTCACGGCCTTGTCCGTAGAGACCAAGACCAATTGGGCCACCTGATGCTCTATACTCAAATCTATGAGCTGCTTGGTCCCTAGAATATTATTCAAAATAGCGGCCTGGGGCTGCTGTTCCATCATAAACACATGCTTGTAGGCAGCAGCGTGGAACACCACATCTATGCCTGCTGGGTCCTGAAAAAGACGCTCAAGGTATTGGTGGTCTAATACGGAGGCCACATGATAAGAGACCTTTCCTGCGTATTGGGCGCCTAATTGGTTCTTTAGATGAAATAAAGGGGTTTCTGCTGCATCTAATAATAGCAGTTCTGCGGGGCCAAAGGGCAAGAGCTGTGTTACAATCTCTGCGCCTATGGAGCCTGCCGCACCGGTCACTAGGATGCGTTTCCCGGCATATACGGCCTTATTTCTAGCCAAATCTATGGCAATGGCGTCTCTTTTGAGCAGGTCTTCTATTTTTATAGATTTCAGGGCATTTCCCTGGGCCCCACCTTCTACCCACTGGTCCACTGAAGGCACAGTAAATACTTTTACCCCAAGGGGACTTAGAAAATCAAAGAGTTCTTTTTTACGCCCTACAGACAGCTTCTCTGAGGTAAGCACCACTTGGGCTACCTCTTTTTTGGCCATTACAGCGGCCAGGCCTTTCATCCCATATACGGGCAAACCTTCTATGGAACGGCCTATTTTAGCGGGGTCGTCGTCTACAAAACCAAGCACTTGAATACTACTGGAATTCATGAGCGCCCTCTGTGCGTTTAAACCGTTGGTCCCCGCCCCAAACAACAAAGTGGGGGTTTTCTCGGTCACTGCAATAGATCGGTGGTACAAGAGGCGCACTCCTACCCTATAGGCCACCAATACAGTAATGGAGAAGTAAAACAGCAGCACCAAATACCTAAACTCCAATCGGGTGGTAGCCCCGGTATAAAACCCAAATAAAACAGTGGCTATAAACAGCCCTGCCGCAATTCTAGACACGTCTAATAATGAGGTAAAGCGCAGCATCATGCTGTACCCGCCCATCAGGCGGATGCCCAAAATGGCCAAGACCCCATACACCGCCAAATCCTGGTATTGGTTTATAATCACCGTGGCCCCATTGAGCTGCAACAATACCTTTATAGCAAAAGCCAAGCCCAATACATCTAGGATGTAGGCATAGGTTTTGTTGTAATGGTTTTTAAATATTTTAGCCAGCAGCATGGGAAGTAGGTTGTTTCTAATTGACTGCTAAGATACTATTTCTGTTGGAATTTTATTTAATGAGACACCGTGGTATCTCCCGCCACTTTAAAGAGGGTCCGCCACAGTATTTTTAGGTCCAAGGCCAGCGATTGATTGTCTAAATAATATTTTTCCAGCGCCACCTTTTCTTCTAGGGAAATACTGTCCCTACCATTAATCTGTGCCCAGCCGGTAATCCCAGGCATCTGTTTCTCTACCCCTGCTGCTAGCCTGAGCGCCATAAGGTCTTCCTGGTTGTATAAAGCAGGCCTAGGCCCCACAAAGACCATCTCTCCCCTAACTATATTGATTAAATTGGGCAATTCATCCAAAGACAACTTCCTAAGCACCCCACCCAATCCTAATAAATACTGCTTGGGGTTCTCTAACAAATGCGTGGCCACATTGGGGGTGTTTTTTTTCATAGTCCTAAACTTGTACAGGGCAAAGAAACTATAGTTCTTACCCACTCTTTTCTGCACAAAAAACACCGGTGCCCCATCTTCTAAAAATATGGCCAGGGCCACCACTACAAAAAGCGGAGACAGCAGCAACAGCATTAAAAGGGCTATAAGTTTATTCATTTGTAAAAGATTCAAATGTCTTCTTAAATCCTGCTAAGGTACGCAAAGGCAAAGACTTTATTCCCAAGGCCTTTAATAGAGGACTGGCGTTTACCACCGCATTTTCCGTAAGCTTCTCCAATCGCTCGCTGTTCAATGGCAGGGGCAATACATCTCCTAAATTGGCCAATAATCTTACCAGCCCCTTAGGCAGATTCCAAAAAACCACTTTCTTCCCTGTAGCCTCGCCCGCCAAGGCTACCAACTCATTGGTGCTGAGCGCCTGCTCATCTGCCACCACATATACCCCAGAAGCTACATTTTCATTGTCAATTAGCGCCTTAACCACAAAACAAAGATTCTCCACAGACACAAAAGACCGCTGGTTTTCAAAAGCTGCCAAAGGCCAAATACCCAAACGTTTCACCGCCCCAAACAACACATTCAAATTCCCTTTATTCCCTGGACCATGCACCATCACGGGCCTTAAAATATACACCCGCTTTCCTGGTGGAACCTTTTGGGCCAATATATACGCCTCCGCCTGGTACTTAGATTGGCTGTAAGCCGACGCTTCTATATCCTTCCCTTCCGCCGCCTTAATGGTGCTCATAAACACAAACACCCCCGCCTCAGAGGCCAAAAAAGCATCAAAAACTTTTTTAGTCAATTCGGTATTCACGGCAAAATATTCTGCAGCCACAGATGTCTTTTTAAGGTCATGCGCCTTCCCTGCTAAGTGCACCACCGCTGCCCCCTTTTGAAAAACCAAGGGCTCCTGCTTTCTTAGATTTACACCTACCACATACTCTCCCAAATAGTGGGATAAATTTTGGCCTATAAAGCCTGTAATTCCGGTGATGTAAACCATGATTTTATATGAATAAAAAGCAAAGATAAAACTTTCAACTACAGCCCGTAGTTATGTAAACTTTATCTCTTGTAACCCTTGATTTTATTGACTTTTTATGTTAAATAACATAAAAAATAACGTATATTTAAACGTAATATTTGAGTAAAATTAAGCTATAATAATTGATAGTAAATGTTATCTGATTCGTTAATTAAATTAAATCAGACTCAATCACCCTCAAAATTGCACAAATTGCACAGTGAAAAATGAACAAAGTGAACACTTTCGAACACACTATTTCTGGGGATCAGGCCTATTTAAATACTCAGATTTCTAATTATATAAAGCATGCTCCTTTAAGAAGACTTAAAAGAAGTGGCTCGCTTGGACTATCTGAAAATTCAATTCGAAATTTAAAACGATTTTATGTTTTGATAAAAGAATTTGAAGAGGAAATAAATAAGACTATCATGTTAAATGAGATAGATCATATGTTAGTTCACACGCTTAAAGAGTGGCTTTTAACAGAAAAGGCCTATTCATTAAACAATGCTGGCCTTCAATTAAAGCTTTTAAAAATGATTTGTAAGGAAGCGGAGAGAATGAGTATTCCTGTAAATCCATATACGAGACATATAGAATCTTTTACCCAAAAAAGTAAAGACAGGGTGTTACAAACAATTTCTTTTGAAGAAATTCAAAAAATAAAAGCCCTTAAAGAATTACCAACCACACTAGAGAATGCAAGAAAATGGATGCTCATTGGGCTTTTTATAGGCCAGCGGGTTTCTGACTTATTGAATCTCAAACCTAGCCAGCTTAGATTTATAGAAAACGGAGTCTACATAGATATTAACCAGCAAAAAACGGATAAGTATGTGACTGTTGGAGTTGTAGATAAGGAGGTTATTCAAATATTAAAGCAGCGTTTTCCGTATACTATTTCTGCACAGTTATTTAATAGACAAATAAAACAGATTTGCCAGATAGCGGGTATTGATAATATGGTAAGTGGTTATAAATTATGCTGTAAAACCAGGAGAAAAAGATTAGGGACTCATCCAAAGTATAGCCTTATATCTTCTCATGATTTAAGAAGGTCTTTTGCAACAAATTACTTTGGAAAAATTGAAACGCCCATACTTATGCAAATTACTGGGCACTCACAAGAAAGCACTTTTTTAAGTTATATTGGAACACAGGTGAATAAGGATACTTACGCAGACGCTTTTATGAAAGTAGCAGCTATGTTGTAGGATGTGGTCCTCTATCCATAAAATCAGTGTTTTCTCTATCTATAAGTTTCTGAATGGTAAATTCATCTCTAATTGGTTTTGTTTTGGCAAGAATATAACCTGAAAGACTTTGAAGAAGTTTTACCCTTTCTGGCATTGAAAGTTCTTGTTGGTGAACTATTAAATGATCCAAAACACTTTCATAAAGAATTTCAACCTTTTCTTTAATGTTTGGGTCCAATACTTTTGAAGGACCTCTTTTGCTTTTTTCACCTGCTGCTTTAGCTGTTTCTGTATTAAATGGCATATTACAAAATTACAACAAGGTGTACCGTTTTGAAAAATGAATTACTCTAAAGTTTTTAACATGATTTCTTAATAATTATGATACAAAGTTAAGAGATAAAGCAGAAAAACTAAATTTAATTTAAATAAGTGAAATATTCTGCTTTAATTTTTTAGCTTTTAATGAAGATAAATAGATTTAAAGATCATATGACACTTCTTATTATAATTGTACATTTATTTTTTTAAATATTTTTAATATTCAGTTAACAAATGAAGTCAATATTAAATAAAGTTTTAACCAAAATAACAGGTTACAGATTAGTCAATAATAATAATTTCATTGGTCTTGCTCGCAAATCAAATTCTAATAGCTTTGAGTTTATTGAACTAGTAAACGAATTGAAACTTGACAATGAATTAATCAAATTTTTTAACGAAAGTAAATCTCAAATTCTTCAAGATTTGTTTGTTATTTTTAAATTAAACTTTAAAAAAAACGGCTTTTTTGTAGAGTTTGGTGCTACAAATGGAATAAATCTTTCCAATACACATCTACTTGAAAAACAATTCAACTGGAATGGTATTTTAGTTGAACCATGCAGGAAATTTCAAAATGAATTAATAAATAATCGAAATTGTCATATAGATTTTAGATGTGTTTATGATAAAACAGGAGACTTGATAGTCTTTAATGAAGTTGAAGAAGGTGAATTGTCTACAATTAATGAATACTCAAATTCTGACGGACACAATAATAAAAGGGAAAAAGGATTAAAATATGAAGTCGAAACCGTTACTTTAGAAAGTTTATTAATTAAGTATAGTTCTCCAAATATAATAGATTACTTATCAATAGATACAGAAGGTTCAGAGTTCGATATATTAAAGATTTTTAATTTTGATAAATATCAATTTAAAATAATCACTGTAGAGCATAACTACACTAAAAACAGAGATAAAATTAAAAATTTATTAGAATCAAAAGGTTACACTAGAATTTATGAAAAATTCTCTAGATGTGATGATTGGTATATTTGCGATGAATTTTTTAATTAAATTATTATTTATATTAATAAAATCTTTAAATAAATTGCTTTAACTTTTTTAATTTATAAAAAAAGAATGTTAAAGGATTCACATATATTTTATTAATCTTAAAAGCCCTGAGCTCCTCTTTATAGATGGTCCATTTGCTTTTAAAACCACTATTACTAACCCCTCCAACTAGCATTTTAACTATTTTTTTATTTAAATAAAAAGAAGGTACTTTATTCACTTCCAAGAACCTTAAACAAAGTTCAAAATCACCACCTATTTTAAAGCTATCATTATAACCTCCTAAATGATCATAAACTTCTTTTTTGCAGTAAAACGTTGGATGGGCAGGCATCCAGGCTTTTTTTATTAATCCTCCTTCGTAGGGTTTAGATATCCAATTCCTAATAACTTTTGCTTCTTTATTGATATAATCTAGATTTCCATATACAATATCTGTTTCATTATTTGAAAATGCATTTACAATCTCCTGAACTGAATTTTCGTTAAAAAAAATATCGTCTGCATTTAAGAACCCAATAATATCTCCAGTGGCTAATTTTAATCCCTTGTTAAATGCATCGTATACTCCATTATCTGGCTCTGATATAATTTTTGAAACATGAGGGAATGAATTACATATATCAAGTGTATTGTCCATCGAACCCCCATCTACTATAATATACTCGATGTTTTTATAAGATTGATTAGCTACAGAATTAAGAGTTTTTTCTATGGTCTGATTTGCATTATATGAAATAGTTATAACGGATACTTTCACAATATTGATTTATAAGCTTTATGTGTTTGATCAATACATTTATCCCAGCTATAATTTTTAGCCTCCAAAATTCCTCTGTCAATTAATTTTTTTCGAATTTCTAAATCTTTTAACTTCATTAAAGATTCTAATATAAAATCTGGTGAAATTTCTCCTACAATTGCACAATCATTTGCAATTTCTACTGTTGATGACCCATTGTGACAAATTACTGGACAACCGGCTTTAAAAGCCTCAATTATTGGCAATCCAAATCCTTCGTAAAGAGATGGGTAAACAAGTGCAAATGCAGTATTATAGAGTTGATTTAAATCTTCATCACTAATTCTTTCATGATGTTTAAAGTTTATTTTACCTAATTTTAAAATTTCTTGCTTTGTTAATTTTCCACCTCCAACTAAATCTAATTGAAAATCATTAGTAAAATTTAAAGCATTAACTAATTGATCAAAATTTTTATAATTTTTTCTATCTCCCACATATAATACTCTACTGTTAAAAGTTTTATAATCATAAATCTTCATGAATTTTTCACCAACACCATTATATATGACTTTTACTTTCGTATTTAAATTTGGGTAAAATTGATAAAGATCTTTTTTTGTACTCTCAGAAATACATATTATTAGTTCTGCATTTTGAATAGCTCTTTTTTTTTGATAAGAATGCAAATATTTAGCTAAACCTTTTCTGTAATATTCATATGTGAAATCATGTACAGTAACAACGTTTTTAATGCCTTTCATTATTCTATAATAACTACTATGAAATATGTCTCCATCTAATTTTTTTTGAAAGTCCAAATATCTGAGTAACTTAAGAGGTATATTAGATTCTTTGATGGAAACTTTCAGATATTCTTTTCTATCAGTCGTACCATTAAAAAAAAAACATTCATTTGAACCAAATAGCCTACTTGTAATTTCAATCCAATAACGAGATATCCCTCCAAATTTTTGCAAATCAAATATTATATTATCAAAAATAATTTTCACAAAATAGATTTTAGTATTTCAACTTGATTTTTAGGATTGTATTTGTCTTCAATAACCTTTCTGCACTCAACTTTAAAATTAATTTTTGACTTAATAACTTTCAACATTTGTGTCTGTAAAGATTTTATATCGTTTTCATTAAAAAGAAATCCTGTCTCATTTTCAACTATGGCTTCAACCTCTGGCATTTGATTCCCAAAATTACCATGAGTTATTGCTGGTGTTCCATAAGAAAAGCTATTAATAACAGTTAATCCAATATTTCCTGGTGAAATAGTACAGATGGAATTGTATATTAACTTTGATATTGTATTTTCATCATAACATGATCCGTAAAAATGAGTGGTTTTTGAAATGATTCCATTTTTAGCTAAACTCTTTAAATTTTCTTCTTCAGGCCCGGAACCTACAATTAATAAATTACATAATTGATAATGTTTATTGACATTTTTAAACGCATAAATTAATTGATCTACTTTCTTAGACTCAATTAATCTTCCGACATATATAAAAACTGGCAAGGCGTTATTTTTAAAAAACGTAAAAGGATTCTCTTTTGATTTTTTTAATTTTTCAAAAAGTGTTTTTTGATTTTCATAGTCAAGAGAATTATAGATTACATGAACTTTTTGGGGTTTAAAGCCTCTATTTATCATTAGACTTTTACCTCTTTTTTCGTAAACAATATGCTCATTAGCTATTTTATAAAAAAGCTTTCTAAAAAAATATTTTAATGAGCTTTCATTCCCATAAAAACCATGACTCCAAAAGAAAACTCTTTTTTTTCTAATTCTACAAATTAAAGCTCCAAGCCAATTAGATAAAATATTCATTTCACCTAGAAATACTATTGAATCAAATTGCTCAGTTAGGCACACTTTTAAAATATCAGCTTGCCAAATCAAATACTTACTGAAAAGCCAATACCCTTTGACATTTTTAATTCTTGAATTAAGTGATTCTTTATCAATTTTTCCTTCTTGTATAGAAAGTGGATTGTCTTTAGAACAATAAAATGTAGCGTAAAAATTATTGTTTGAAAGTATTTTTCGCCATAGCGCCTCTCTGTAATGAGGGAATATATTTGTCAAGAAGTAAACTTTTTTCAAAAAGTAATTAAGTTTTGAGGATTATTTAATTGAGAATAGTAGAGAGTTTATTTAAAAATATTTGATGCGTAATTTTGAAATTTAGAACTTGAAGTTAATCTTTTAGGATTTACATGATGTACTCCGTCATTTGAATCTAAATCTGAATAAAATAATCCAGAATTAAAATAATCCGAAAACTCTGACCTATCCTTATTATTAAATTTTAAAATTATATCTAAAAAATCTTCTGGTAGGGGGGGTAAAATAATTTTGAATTCAATATTATTCTGATAACATAATTCTTTAATTTTATTTATATAAAAATAATTAACTTTAGATATCTCATATGTTTTTTTATGATTATTAAAAATTTTAGTATTTGAGAAAAAAATCTTATTAGAAAATAAATATTTAGGTTCAAATGAATTAGAGAAATTTATTTTTAGGTACTCATTAGTCTCTTTTTCAAGAAATTTAAAGTTATTAAGTGTGTTCTTAAAAGGCTTATAAAAGTAGTTGTAAGTGTATTGCTGATTAAGGCTTGATGTTAAAGTCAATGGATTAATTACAAGTATAAACTCACTAAAAGTTGAACCATTATTTAATAATTCTTTCAAGATTAAAAAATTTCCAACTACTTCATAAGCTTGATTACTACAAAGACAGAAAATATCCTCAAAATTGTAACCCTCAAGAAATTGTTTGCAAACAGAATCCCCTACTAAAATTGTTTTTGAATTAGTTTTATTTTTAGAAAGATTCAAAATCCTATATACGTCTTTAGCACTATTAAAATAAATTGAAATTGGATTATTAAAAAAAACAATTATAACTAATGTTAAAATTGAAAAAAGTAATATAAAATACGTAATAAATTTCTTCATTAAAATTGAAAATATACAAAGTTACTATTTAAACCAAATTTTAAAAAAATAAAGAACAGCATAATAAAGTCTATAATTGGAGAAGATTTATTTTGGTGAATATTTCTTTCGTCTTTTTTAAAATAAAAGTCAAAAACTATTAAAGGTAGTATGTAATATAACAAAGGACTTCTGTGTTGGTCTGGGAAATCAATATGAAAAAGCATAATATTCAAATAATTAAATGAATCTACTACAGTTTCACTTCTAAAAAAAACCCACCCAACAGTTATTAGTAAAAATGTTGATCCAACCTGAAAAATTTTTTTTGGAGTTGTTAAAAAATTAATTTTATTTATTATTAATATGGAAGATTTTTGGTTTAGATTAAAAATAAATGTTGGCAGGAAAAGAATTGAATGAAATAAACCCCAAACTATAAAAGTCCAATTCGCACCATGCCAAAAACCGCTGACTAAAAAAATAATAAAAACATTTCTAATCGATAACCAGGGGCCATTTTTTGAGCCTCCTAAAGGAATATAGAGATAATCCCTAAACCAAGTTGATAGTGAGATATGCCATCTTCTCCAAAACTGTCCTATATTTTTTGAGAAGTACGGGAATTTAAAGTTTGACATTATCTCAAATCCAAAAAGTTTTGAAGTTCCAATTGCAATGTCAGAATAACCACTAAAATCACAATAAATTTGAAAAGCAAAATAAATAGCTCCCAACCAAAGAATTCCACCACCTAAATCTTGATAATTATTAAATATGTTATCAACTATTGGGCTAAGTGAATCAGCAATTACAACTTTTTTAAACATCCCCCAAATAATTAATCTTAATCCTTGGACTCCTTGTGCATATTTGAATTTTCTTTTGCTTAGAACTTGAGGAAGAAGGTTTGACGCTCTTTCTATTGGACCAGCAACTAACTGTGGGAAAAATGAAACAAAAGCAGCAAATGAAATAAAATCTTTAGTTGGCTGTAATTTCTTACAGTAAATATCAATTGTATACGACATTGTTTGAAAAGTATAAAATGATATTCCTACAGGGAGAATGATTTTCAGTGTCAAATTACTATTTATATTATATCCTAATGAAGTAAATAAATCAGTCCATGATTCTATAAAAAAATTATAATACTTGAAGAAACCCAATAAAATTAGATTGAACAAAACAGAACAATAAAGAAGTAGTTTCTTCTTTTTATGTGTATTTTGTTTTTGGATACTTAATCCAATTTTATAATCAATTATCGTAGAAATAAAAATTAAAGACAGAAATCTATAATCCCACCAACCATAGAAAATATAAGAAGCTAGAAGAATCAACGAATTTTGATGAGCTAGGCTTTTATTTAATACAAACCAGTATAGAATGAAAACTATTGGTAAAAAAATTAAAAATTCAATAGTGTTAAATAACATTTTTTTATGTAATTAACTTGACCTTTTAAATTGATCATTATATACTTTAGATATTCCATCAATTAATTCTATAGATGGTTGCCAGCCGGTTTGCATAAATTTTTTACTGTCAATCAGTTTCCTCATAGTACCATCTGGCTTAGTCAAATCCCATTTAATTTTACCTTCAAAATTTACAATTTGTTTAACTATATTCGCTAAATCTCTTATTGTTATTTCTTTTTCAGATCCAATATTATAAAATGAATCTGAAAGTTTATTTTCAATAGCAAAAATAACTGCAAAAGCTAAATCATCTACATGTAAAAACTCTCTAAGTGGTTTTCCTGAGCCCCATAAAACAACTTCATTTTTATTATTTATCTTTGCATCATGAAATTTTTGAAGTAAAGCTGGTAAAACATGAGAAGTTTCAAGATCGTAATTATCCCCTGGTCCATATAAGTTAGTTGGCATAAGAGATACATAATCTCTATTATACTGTTGTCTGAGTGCTTCTATTAGTTTTACACCTGTTATCTTCGCAATAGCATACCATTGATTTGTCTCTTCAAGCGATCCAGTCATTAAATACTCCTCTAATATAGGTTGTGCCGCCATTTTTGGATAGATACACGAGCTCCCTAAAAAAATAAATTTCTTTATATTTAAATCATAGGCCGACTTTATTAAATTATTTTGAATTAACATATTATCCATTAAGAACTCATAAGGATAAGTAGAATTAGCCATAATACCACCAACTCTAGCAGCAGCATCAATAATTATATCTGGATTTTCTTTTTTAATTAAATTGAAAACATCATTAAAATTTCGCAAATCAATTTGATTAGATGAAAATCCAACTAAATTATTATATCCTTTTTTTTTTAGTAATCTCCAACAAGCAGATCCAACCATACCATTGTGACCTGCTATATATATTTTAGAGTTGTGGTTAATCATTATTCAAAGAAATTAAGTGTTTTGAAACCGCCGTCTTTTAAGTATTTGTCTTTCTTAAATAGTCTTAAGTCTGAGCGCATCATATCTTCTACGAGTTCCTCCAAAGTAATTTGAGGTTCCCAACCTAGCTTTTGCTTTGCTTTAGTAGGATCGCCAACTAAAAGATCTACTTCTGTGGGTCTAAAGTACTTCTCATCAATAGATAACACCTCTTTACCTATCTCTAATTGATAGTCTGGATTCGAGCAAGAAGCTATTTTAGCTACTTCATTGATTCCTTCGCCAAGAAACTCTAATTCAACCCCTATGTGATTAAATGCCATTTTAACAAAGTCTCTAATAGTTGTTGTTCTTCCTGTAGCTATAACCCAATCTTCAGATTCTTCTGCTTGTAATATCATCCACATCATTCTAACATAATCTTTTGCATGACCCCAATCTCTTTTAGAATCTAGATTACCTAAGTAGACCTTATCTTGAATACCAAGAGCAATTCTTGAAACCGCTCTAGTTATCTTTCTAGTAACAAAAGTTTCTCCACGAATAGGAGATTCATGATTAAATAATATACCATTCGATGCAAACATACCGTAAGCCTCTCTGTAGTTAACTGTAATCCAATACGCATACATTTTAGCTACAGCATAAGGAGAGCGGGGATAAAAGGGAGTCGTTTCAGATTGTGGCACTTCTTGAACCTTTCCATATAATTCTGAAGTTGAAGCTTGATAAATTCTAGTTTTCTTTTCTAACCCTAATATTCTAACTGCTTCTAATAATCTTAAAGTTCCAATACCATCTGTATCAGCTACGTACTCGGGCATTTCAAATGAAACACGAACATGACTCATAGCTGCTAAGTTATAAATCTCATCAGGTTGAATTTCCTTAATAAGCCTAATAAGATTTGTACTATCTGTCATATCTCCATGGTGAAGAATAAACTTTTGATTTTCAATATGAGGATCCTCATATAAATGATCTATTCTATCAGTATTAAATAATGAGGTTCTTCTCTTGAGTCCATGAACAGTGTATCCCTTTTTTAAAAGGAACTCCGATAAATATGCGCCATCTTGACCTGTAACTCCTGTAATAAATGCTTTTTTCACTTTTTTGTAATTTTTTTATAAATACCTGGTATAAAAATTATGAAGCTAATTGCGCACATAAAAATTATTGCTTTCCCAAAGCCAAAATATTTTAAGTTAAAATATAAATACTCTTTTGGAGGTAACCCTTTTGGTGATATTAGTAATTTAAATCTCTCTTTAAGCCCGAAACGAGTAAAATCAATTTTATTATTTATAATACACTCTCCTACATATTTAGATGTAATATATAAATTTACATGGTGCTTTGTGGCTTTTAGTCCGTAGTCAATATCCCCTAAAGAATGAGAATAATGATTATCAAGTTCACCTATTTTATTAAAAACCTTCCTTGAAATAAGGACAAAATTTCCGTTTATATATTTAATTTTAGTAGGCTTGCCATTAGGCACTAATGGTCTCTCATCAAGTTTCGAAAACCTGCCGCCATAAGTACAAACATTATTAAAGTGAGTAGCTCCAACTATTATTGAATCCTTTGAAACAAGAAAATAATCTTTTATAATATTTCTTAATGCATCCCTATTTATAAATGTATCATCATTTAACCATAAATAAAAGTCCGGATCGCTCTTCTTTGCTTCATTCCAGCTTTGTATCATGCCTTGATTCCAATAAATATTATTTCCAACATTTTGGATAATAATTGATGGAAATTTTTTTTTTAATATCTCAAAAGTATTGTCTGGTGAATTTGAATCGGAGATAATGACATTTAGTGTATAATTTTCAGGTAAATCAGCTTTAAAAAGGGCGTCTAAACATTTAATAGTAGTTTCAACCCTATTGAAAGTTGTCATCAAGACTGATATAGATTTATTCATTTTTAAAATTAGTATTTACCAGTAACAACCATTTTCAACATCATTTGAATTTGATGGCTTATAATTTGGACTAGGTTTAATCCAATGCTCATTCATCAATTCTTGATAATTTTGCAATTTATCATTTTCCCATCGCTTTCCTTTTATTCCGAAAAGAATCTGTGTAACTCCACCTAGGTGTATAGCTTGCTTACCTAAATCTTTGACAAAACTTGCAATAGGAAAACCATAAGCTCCACAACCAATTATAGCTACATCAAAATTAATTTTTTTAATATTATTCTTCATGAAATTTAAAGCTTCAAACCAATTTGAAAATTCATTTGAACCCCCTAAACTCTGAACAGCTTCAAAGGTTATTAAATTAAAGTCTGGCAATAAATTGTTTTCGTGCACTAAATTTTTTATTAGATATTGAGCTTTTATATCCTCAGCAAAAGGATGGATTACTAAAACATTTTTATTTTCTAAAGCTGCTGTCCATGGATTCGTACTGAAAAAAGGCTCTATTTGGAAAAAAGAGAACTTAGTTGAAGAAATTAATTGGTTTTTCAAAAAATCTTCCATAGGAGAATGAGAAGCTAGTATATCAACATTTAAAGAGTCTTTGATCATCATTTCGGAAAACAAATTAGCCATTTCAGGGGTACTCGGATAAAACCCTGACCATTTTTTCATTTGTTGTAATATTTTAAAATCCCACCACGGCAAAAAACTTTTACCTTTGATGAAACTTAATACACTAACTTTCAATTTAATTGAGAGGTAATTAGAAATACATGTTAGTTCAGTGCCTCCTAGCCTTGCCAGCATAAATGGTTTATCAGAAAGAATAAGCTCTTTAATGATTCTATTGGAACTATCATAATCATCAGGTATTGTAAAATCACTTTTTATTAATTTATTGTTATTATGAAAAAGACCATAAAACTTCTTTATTAATTTCAATAAAATTGTAAGATATCTTGACGTTAAATTCATAAAAATAATACTGTTTTATATGTTATTTAAATCAATCACAAAGTCGCAACCAGCAAGAGTTGATATTCGATGCGCTATCATTATTATAGTTTTATCGCTTTTTAAATTATTAATTGATTCCATAACTTCTTTTTCAGTTTCTGAATCTAAAGCAGATGTAGCCTCATCTAAAATAAGTAAATGTGGGTCATTATATAGTGCTCTTGCAATTCCTATTCTTTGCCTTTGGCCACCAGAGAGTTGGACACCCCTTTCTCCAACTTTAGTCTTAACCCCTAACTCCAAATTTTTTACAAATTCAAATAATTGAACTTGTTTTAAAACTTTTTCCATTTGATTATTGTTAATCTCCCTTTCAGAAACCCCAAATGCAATATTAGATTCAATTGTGTCGTCCATTAAATATATTGATTGGGAAACGTAACCAATTTGATTTCTCCAAGATTGTTTAAATTGGATATTACTTACTCCATCTACAATAATTTCTCCAGAATTAGGCGTGTGAAGGCCTAGAATTAAATCTACTAAAGTACTTTTACCTGATCCAGATTCTCCTATAATACCTATAGTTTCACCTTTCCTAATTATTAAATCAACATCTTTTAATACGGAAACCCCGTGCTTAAAACTAAAGCTCACTTTTTTAAATTCAATTTGATTAAGAAAATTAAAGGTTTCAATGGAATTTTTATTGTTATTAATTTCGACACATGACTCAATTTCTTTGTAAATAACATCAACTGATGGCAAATAATATTTCATTGACTGAGCTGCGGCTATGATTCTATTTAAAGAAGGAATCATTCTAAATGTAGCTGCAACAAAAACTCCCAAAACAGTAAATAGACTTGTTGAATCTTTCTCTTGAAGTAGTAATAAAATAATAAAACTAACTAATCCGACTATTGATATAAACTCTAAATAAAATCTTGGGATTTGTGATACCGTTCCTAGGTTTGAATTCAACCTGGCTTTTAAGTAATTTTTTTTCGAATACTCTTTAATGAAAAACTCAGTTTTACCAAGAATTAGAGAATCTTTAATCCCTCCTAGTCCTTCTAATGCAATTTTAGATACTTGCTCATCTATCTCCTCTCTTAGAACTCCCCATATTTTTAATTTTTGTTTTGTAAACTGTAGAAAAATCATAGATAATGATCCATAGAATATCCCTATACATATTGCACCAAAAGGCTCAATATAGATAAGTGTTGCCAGTATAGAAAATATAAATCCCCCTTCAATTATAATTGTAATTAATGAAAGTAAAAAAACATATACATAATATATTTCTACTTGAATATTCTTTATAAGTCCCGCTGCATTTCTATTTAAATGGAAACCATAAGGCTGACTTAAATAACTTGAAAAAAGATTATTAGATATGTACGCAGTAATATTTGTTAAAAATCTATTTTGTTTGTGTGTAAGAAATACTATAAAAGTAGATTTAATAAAATAAACTAAAACAATAGCTCCAAGGAAAAGGAAAGTGAAAATTTGATTTGAAAAATCCGAAAGAAAAACTCGAATGGGAGAAATAAAAGGTGATTTTTCAATAGTATCTGGATTTAAAATAATAGAAATTGCTGGAACTAAAACTCCCAAACCAAACACTTCTAAAACCATTCCTACAAAAAGTAATAGAATAAGAATTACTAGTCCTTTTCTCTGCCTTTTAGTGATTAAGAAATTTATTTTTTTAAGTGTCCTTATCATTTACAATTTCTTTAGTAGCCAACTAGATGACTGTATTTTATCTCCAAGCCCGTCTATGAGCGCCACATTCATCTGCTCGCAAACTAATCTCTCTGGAATAGTATCATTATTTTGATCCCCCCCATTGGCAAATCCAAGATCAAACTCGCCTCCAAACTGCTCAGCGATCATTTTTATGGTCGCGCATACGGTTCTATCGGTATCAATAGAGAGAATTGCCTTATCCACCGCTTTAATATTAGAAACGATGATCATACGCTCATTTTCATCCTGAAACTCCTTGCTTCCTTTTAACTCTCTTTGATGGTCGTTATTAACTATGACAAAAAGCTTGTCAGCCATAGCCTTAGCATTATTAAAATACTCTAGATGTCCTTTATGAATGGGGTTAAAGTAACCTGAAACGATAATGGCTTTTTGCTTTTTCATTATTAAAAAATATTATTAATGATTTTTACTACTGCTGGTTAGGTGACTACTATGATTTGATAGATCTACTCATTCTTATTGAATAGAACTAGTTCGCCCTCGCTTAGGGTATGGCTGGCAGATAAAAAGAAAGCAACCTTTCTATTTATGAGCTTTTCTAGTTTCTCTTCTAGGTTTATAACGTAAGATGTATTTAAATCCTGACCTACTATGATAATTTCTATTTTACCACTATCTATGCCTTTGGCATAATTGCCAATGAGGATGATCTGCTCCACGGCTCCCATTCGCTCTAAAACTATCTCTACTGCGTCTTCTAGACCTAGGTGTTTTAGAATTACCTTTTGAAGAACAGAAAACATAGGGTGCTCTGTATTTGCCTTATAATTTATTTTATTGTTAGATTTTTCTTTTTGAAGGTAACCTGCATCATGTAGGTGATTTAATTCTTTTCGGATGGAATTTGTAGATTCGCCCATCTCAGTGGCTAGACCGTTTAAATAACCCCGATTGGCCTGTGATACAAAGAATTTGATCAACAGGCGCAATCTTGTTTTTGAGGTTATCAATTCACCTAACACTTAACTACTATTGAATACTTAATTTCAAGTAATAAATGTACTTAAAATAAATCTAGAAAAAAATAAATTATAAAAAAAAAGCCCCTCAAAAGAGGGGCTTAATTATATATTAAAAGAATATTCTTAATTAATTAAAGCGAACTCAGCGCTAGTATTAATGTTGTCAGAACCTTTTAGAACAGAACCAGCTACTTGTGTAACAGATGTTAATGCGCCAGCAGTTCCATTAATAGTAATATTAGTCGGATCAACATCTAAACTAAGTTTAGCTTCACCGTACACAGCAACATGAGCAAGAACGGCAGCTTTAAGTGTTGCCAATCCAGGAGAAACAATTGTTGCCTCTTTGAAAGCAACCGCACCATTAGCAGCGATAGCAGTAGTAATTGCAGCAGACAAGCCATTTCCATTAATAGTAATTGTCGCAGTTGTTTCACTATTAGATACATTTTGATAAGAACTAAAGTCAACTGTTGTCAAAGAAGCGTTACCTGTAACTGTAAGACTACCTAAGTAATCTGTACTTGTTGTCAAACTTACTAAACTAGCATTATCTTTAACTGTTAAACTAGATAAATTAACTACTGCATGGCCAGGATTAAAGGAAACTAGACCTGTAGCATCTATTGAGAGTGTCTCAATAGTTCCTGCAGTAACCAATGAAGTTAAACTAGCAGTCCCAGCAATACTTACTGAAGTGTGAGCACCTCTAATATTAACACTTTCTAAAGAACTATTATTTGAAGTTAAAGTAATAACTCCTGTTCCCTGGACTGATAAATCATTTAAGCTAGCGAAATCACCACCAGCAAATCCATTAGAAGTATTAAGTATTAATGTTTCAATAGTAGCTCTATTACCTATTAATGTTTCTGTGGTATTAATATTACCAAGAACTAATGTTGTAGCAGAAGCAGTAGCTAATGTTGCACTTACATCAAGAATAGGAGCCTCAAAAACAACAGCTTCATCAGCTGTAATCGTACCAGCTGTTGTAAGAGAAGGTAAACTAACAGAAGTAGGACCTGTAAGTGTAATATCACCAACTTCCACTAATCCATTAGCGGTAAAACTAGAACCTGTAAAATCCATATCCGAAAGTGACTCTAAAGAATTTGCTGACAAGTTTCCATTAATAGTTAAAGTACCTGTAGCCTGTCCTAGAACAGGAAGTGAGATAGTTGTAGCAGATAAAGTAGATGAAGCTGCAATACTTTCTAATTTAGGTAAACTTAACAATGTACCAGCTGCCATGCTTATTGACTCACTAACAGTTTCTAATAAGCCCAAATCAATGGAAGGTGAAGCAATAATTACAAAACCAGTTACAGAAGCTAAAGCTGGAGCTGAAAAACTAGAAGCACTTATAACATCTAAATCACCAGTGATTCCAGATAAATTTGGCATACTTACGGATGCAAGAGGCGCCTCAATATCTAATTGCACTCCTGTAATATCAGAAGCATTGATAACAAGTGAAGTAGCGCTATCTAAATCAACACTCAATGTACCTGAATCAATGTCTCCATTTAAAACAACAACTGTAGCAGATGCTGTAGCAATGTTTGCACCAGTAGGATCAACCTTCGCCGTTAGAGACAAAATAGAACCATCTGTAGCATTATTGATTAAGATAGCACCAGTGTTTATAGATGTAGCATCAGTAAATCCATCAAGATCACCATCACTAGATCCAGTTATAGTAAGTGTTGGAGCAGCAGTGGTAAAACCAGAAAGGTCTACAGTAGTTGTAGTAAGAGAACCTGCAAGAACAGCACTATTATAATTAGTTAAAGTAATTGCACCTGTATTGGTTAATGAAGGCTGAACATAACCACCACCATAATTTAGATTTACAGTACCACCAACAGAAGTTAAATTATCATCAGAAACATCATTTCCTGTAACTGAATAATTGCCACTTATAGAGGTTAAACCAGAAAAATCAAGATCAGCATTAGTAGTAACAGTAACCTTACCAACAACTGTTTTTATAAGTGAAGTTACTGCACTAATATCAGCAGCTGATAATCCATTTGCAACAGATTTAGTAACTTTTAAGTCTCCATTAATAATACCAACTTGATTAGCAACAGAAACAGCATAAGCTAATTCAGCTGCGTTTGTGATATTTAAACCACCTGATAATACATCATTATTTTCTAAGATAGAAGCTATCATTTCTTGAGTGCTTGCAGTAACTGCAGCAGAAACAACAGTAATAACATTTGCTATGTCAGCATCTTCTGGTAAAGCAGCAATAGAAGCTAT